>Ga0265293_10004412_pt1 | contig 24836 bp, 20 predicted proteins | sample Munlanlewell138R_FD_192505 | JGI IMG/M metagenome (GOLD analysis project Ga0265293, IMG submission 192505) | Leachate microbial communities from a municipal landfill in Southern Ontario, Canada - Leachate well 138R | ecosystem: Engineered > Solid waste > Landfill > Unclassified | place: Canada...
ATGATTCTATAAAAGATAATACATCTAACGTCCGTAACATACGGGCGTTTTTAATTACCACGATATACAACTCACTTGAAACAATAGATAATTTTTATACTGCAAAGGTCAATCACGATTTATACGGATAAATTTATGGAGGTGTTAAAAATGTCAAAGGTTATAGCGATAGCCAATCAAAAAGGCGGTGTCGGAAAAACCACCACAACGGTCAATTTAGGTATCGGACTGGCAAACGAGGGCAAGCGTGTTTTGGTTATTGATTGCGATGGACAAGGCAGCCTAACTGAAAGTCTTGGCTTTCCCCAACCGGACGATTTGCCTGTTACCTTGGCAACGCTCTTGCAAAAGGTTATTGATGAAAAGCCAATTGAAAAAGGCGAAGGTATCTTACATCACAGTGAGGGTGTGGATTTAGTGCCTGCAAACATTGAATTGTCGGGCATTGAAACGGTGCTTGTAAACATCATGAGTCGGGAACAAGTATTAAAGGAATATATCAGCCAAATCAAAGCTGACTACGATTTTGTGCTGCTCGACTGTACTCCCTCCCTTGGTATGCTGACAACAAACGCTCTTACGGTGGCAAATGAGATAATCATTCCGGTGCAGGCTCAATATTTACCTGCAAAGGGGTTGGAACAACTTTTGAAAACCGTTTCAAAGGTGCGACGGCAGATAAACCCCGGTTTAAAGGTTGGCGGTATTCTTATGACGATGGTAGACAGCCGAACAAATTTTGCAAAGGGTATTTCTAAGTTAATCAGAAATACATACGGGAACAATCTGAAAGTTTACAAAACGGAAATTCCCCTATCTATCAGAGCCGCCGAAACCTCGGCAATAGGAAAAAGCATATACAGCTATGACAAAAGCGGCAAGGTTGCACAGGCGTACCGTGCTTTAACGAAGGAGGTGCTAAATAGTGAAAAATCCCGCATTAAACATAAGTCTGACCCCATACGATGATATTTTCAAAACAGATGAGGGGAGGAATATAGAAGAAATTAAGCCTATTGCCATTTCAGAGTTGAAACCATTTGAATCACAGCCTTTCAAGGTTTTACTGGACGAGAGCATGGACGAACTTGTTGAGAGTATCAAGCAGAGCGGTGTTTTATCCCCTATTATTGCAAGACCACATAAAGATGGCGGTTATGAAATTCTTTCAGGGCATCGGCGAGTAAAAGCCTGTGAGCTCGCAGGGATAAGCAAAATTCCTGTTGTGGTTAAAAAACTTGATGATGATACCGCTACTATACTTCTTGTAGATAGTAATTTACAGCGTGAGAATATTTTGCCGAGTGAAAAGGCTTTTGCCTATCAGTTGAAGTTGGAAGCGATGAAAAGACAGGGTGCAAGGACAGATTTAACTTGTGACCAAATTGGTCACAAGTTAAACTCAAAGAAAAGTGTTGAGCTTATAGCTAAAAATTCAAACGATAGTCGAAATCAAATTCAACGCTATATCCGTCTTACTAACCTTATTGACCCCCTACTCGAAATGGTGGACGAAAAGAAAATTGCTTTAAATGCTGCTGTTGAAATATCCTACTTAGGCTCAAAGGAACAGGCAGAACTGATAAAGGTTATAGAAAAAGAGGAAACCTCCCCCTCTATTGCACAGGCTTCTAAAATACGCAAGTTTGCAGAGGAAGGACGGATAAATGTTGATGTGATGGATTCCATTATGCAAGAGCAGAAACCGGAAAAAGTAAAAATCACTTTTAAAGAGGATAAGTTGCGAAAGTATTTTCCGAAACACTATTCTGCAAAACAGATGGAGGACACCTTGCTAAAATTACTTGAAGATTGGTACAGAAAAAAACAACGTGAACACGAACGCTAAACCGCCTTTTTATCAGAAAGGGCGGTTTTTATATTTGGAGGTGTTTGTTTATGGATGAGCGAATTAACAGAGGTTATAAGATTATTGAAAGCATTTTTGTGGGGAAAACGGAATTTGTTTTAGGGGAAAACCTAAATGGTGCATCACAGTATGTTACTTGGAAATGTAAAAACGGTGATGATTACTACTGGGGCAATTATATAAGTGATTATCATTCGGCCAGGTTGGACTTGTATGGACGGGTAAGCGAGGAAATCAGTTATTTAAAATCCATTGATGCCTTGCCGCCTGTTCCTACTCAAAATAATACAGAAAAACCAATGAGTAAACCTATATCAAAAAAGAAACATAGGCATGAGCCGGAAAGGTAGGGTTATAAGGAAAAAGAAAAAAGAATGGCAGGAGATTATGCCATTGTGCAAGCAATTCATATTGGCAATAAGGAAATTGTAATCGGTGAAAATATGCAGGACAAGAATGGGCATTGTTATATCGTTGCCGACTATACTTATAACGAACTTTTTGGACGCTATGATAATTGTATGATTAGCAATAGCTATATCGAAATTGCGGATTTATTTGTGCAAAGGTTAGCACAACAGGTAGAGAAAGAAAAGTCAGAACAGGATAAAATGAAAATTCCTTTTGAAGTGATTGGCTCTGATATGTGTTATTCCAATGATTACAGCGAAAGCATTGAAGGCAAGGTTGTTGCGATAAAAGCGGATATACTTCGCCCCGAACATCGCCATGCTGCCAGCCAAATTGTTTATGTCACAGGCGGGAATGGTTCCCGTGCTAATTCCTTGGGAAATGCTGTGTTTTGTGATTATCTATATTCCGGTGAGCATACCCGCTTTGAAAGGTATGAGGTGCAGGGTGTATTAAAACCCGAACATTATCCTAAGTGGGTGACAGAAAAGTTGAAGTTTATTGAAGCTAAACAGACACAGCAGAACAAAAAACCAAAAAGCATGGAAATGGAGAGATGATTATGAATTTATGGAAAAATAAAATTATCTAAGAATCTGTAATACTCCATCTATGGAAAAAGCCATTGTGAAATTATGGAAAGCAGGGCTTCCGCACAATTTTACAACAACTTTTCCCACAACCGCAGTAAACAGCTTCTAAGCAAATTTCATTTTCCCACAAGCTCCACAATTTTTGCTACAACGAAAATTGATATTCTAATTCTATTCTCTTATACAAAAACAAGAAAGGAATGAGATTTATGAGTGAAGAAAAAACAATACGATTTATAGACAGCCAATATAACACCCTTTTTACAATCCCCGATGGTGGTAATATTGAATTAACATTTTCCGGTGGCGAAAGGGTTACACGAAAGTGCACATATATTGATGATTACCATACAAAGGTAGGGCATTATGTTTATCACATTTGTGAGTTTGCAGAGCGAATGGAGCAAAACGGAACAAAATATGTACCTGCACGTTCAGAAAAAGAGTTGAATGAAATATTTGTACTTAATCATTATGGTGAATTTCAAAGAGAAAAATTTTATGTTTCCCCGCAAAGCAAAACAATTACAATGGTATATTACAATCCCGATAGCAATGCAGGCGGACAGCTTGTGTATAACAGTTTTAGCTTTGAACATGTAAAACAGGCATCTAAGTTTAAAAACAAAGATAAGTTTTTCGACTATTTAGGTGGCTGCTCTAAGCAAACACTTGTGGATATTGATACACCGGATTTTAAAGGCTGTGCTGATAGCTTTGTAAAAAACAAATTCGATTATATAGACTCAAATATAAGTACGATGAAAGCATTGTTATGGCTTTGCAGCACTGAAAAGTCGAAATCAATTAAACATAAGGAAATGGAGAGATAGTCATGATAACAGCAAGTATAAAATTTTTAGATAATGGAGTAAATATTGATTTGCCATGTAGAAATGGCGCTCTTACGGATAATCTTGGCAGTGCCGGCATCCTTATAAATCCAAATGCGCTACTACTAAGTAATGCCCGTACCGTTAAGATAAATCTTATCCCGGAGGACGATATAGACAAAAACATTATTTCACTTATCAATCCAACGGATACCCTCGGCAAGCTAAATAAAGTATGTAATGTTTTAAACGGTTTAGACTCTCGTGATTATGACATGATTCAAAAAGGGTTAGAAGATAACAAATACAGGTCGCTAAGCAATCTATTGGAGGTTGCAGACCGCCTAAAAGGAAAGCGTAGGGGCAAAGAAAATTTACGATAAGGAGGTGCTTCTAATTGGCAAGCAAAACACAACTCATATTTGAACTTTCACAAAATACTGTCAAAGGGCTGTCCGATTATGAAAATTGGGCAGCTTTTTTACGCTCTGCATCATGGCAATATAAATATCCCTTCGAGGATCAGGTTCTCATTTATGCCCAACGTCCGGAGGCTACCGCCTGTGCAAGTTTTGATATATGGACAGATAAGCTACATCGTTGGATAAATAAAGGGTCAAAGGGTATTGCCCTGTTATCCGATAATAATGGGCATTTCAAACTAAATTATGTTTTTGATATTTCTGATACCAATAGCTTTTACGGAAATGAGGTTAAGCTGTGGCAGTACAGCAACAAGCATGAACAGGCTGTTATTGAAACCCTTGAAAACACCTTTGGAGAACTGGAAGTCACTACAACTGTTATTGATGCGGTTATCTGTGCTGCCCGTAATGCAGTACAGGACAACAAACAAGATTATTTGCATGAACTCAAATATGCTAAGGAAAATAGTTTTTTAGAGGAACTGGACGATTTTAATATAGAGGTTGCGTTTGAGCGTCTTGCAACTTATTCAGTTGCATCCATGATTTTAAATCGTTTGGGAGAAAATCCTGATGATATATTTGCCGCAGATGATGAATTTAGAAATATTATAGATTTTAACACACCGGAAACCATATCCATTCTTGGTAGTGCCGCAAGTGCAATTACTGAAACCGCTCTTGGTAGTATCGGCAAAACAATACAGGCGGCGGAGCGTGAAGAAAAATCACAGGCAAAAATATTTGCGAAAAAAGAAAAACCGCTGTATGATAATAATAAAGAAAATACAGAAAGGGATGATAGCCATGACAGAAGGGATAATCTACAAGACGGAGGGCGATTACCAGATACCCGACCTCACCGTGCCGGAGGACAATCGGACAATCGGCAAATACGGGATGATGAGAAGAACGTACATCAAACAGCACAGACCGGGGCTATACAGCAGTCTGATGATAACAGGCAAGCTGACCGACCATCTATTGGAGATAGACCGGATGGCGAAGGAACAACTGGAACTGATGATAAAGCAGATGACCGACAAGGAATCCCTGCCCAACAAATCGACACAGCAGATGGCATGGGTACAGGCAATGAACAATATCCGTCACTCGGCGGAGGAGATAGTTCTGTCGGAATTGGTACACAATTAAGCCTTTTCCCTACCGAAGAAGAACAAAAGAATACAATCCGTAAAGCAGGGCAAGCGAATTTCGCTTTTGGCTCTGCTTTTTCTATTTCACAGCAGATGATTGACGAGGTGCTGTGTGACGGTGGCAATCAAAAAGGCAGTAAACTCCGTATTTGTACGCAGTATCAAAAACAAAAATCACTTTCCGAAAACGCAACATTTTTAAAAGATGAATATGCTGTTGGTGGCAAAGGTTTTATGTTTGGTGACACTCCTGTATCCGTTTGGTTTGATGAGGGCGGTATCAAAATCATATATGGTAAGGAAGTTACGACGGACGAATATACACTTTCATGGGATCAAGCTGCAAAGCGAGTGGGTGAATTGCTTGATTTAGGGCGATATATGCCGCAGGAGGAAATTAATAAGGCAGGTTTTAATGAAAGAAAAGAGCTTGCGGATAAAATTTGGTATCTACATCAAGATAGAAACGGTGAGTTTCCTTTAGATGAACTGTTGTTTGAGGGCGGTTTCCCCGAAAGTACAGCGAGAATAGCAGAAAGTCTTGATAACCCTGAAAAACGCAATCAAATTATTGAGGGTATTACAGGTTTTGCTAAGGCTTATGAAGAAAACCGTAACCTACTCCGTTTTCACTTTCATAAACCACAGGAACTTGCAAATAGCCTTTCCGAACTACTAATAGAACGAAAACAGTTTACCGCATCGGAGCCTATATCTTTTGGTGGTAAACGCTTTATCACTCAAAATGAAATAGATTCCGCATTAAAGCGTGGCAGTGGCATTGAAAGTGGTAAAATGCGTATCTATTCCTTTTTTATAAGGGAAACCGATTCTAAAAAACGCATAGACTTTCTGAAAAATGAATATGGAATAGGCGGAACCAGCCATGCTATGAGCGGTGTTGGGCATGAGGACCATAACGGAAAGGGTATTACACTCAGCCGTGGCGATATTTCTATGCCCTATGACAAGGTAATTCTTTCATGGTCGCAGGTTTCCAAAAGGATTGACACGCTCATAAATACTGACAAGTATTTATCTGAGAAGGATATAAGCTATATTCCGGAGTATGAGAAAAAGCAAATTGCTGAAGGTATTTATTATTTTTATTATGGTTTGCCAATGGAAACAGCCCGTCCCTTCCCTTATGGTTTTGAATATCGTGATGCTATAAAAATCATTGCGGATTTACTTGACGATAAGGGTGAAACGGAAAAAGCATTGTCACAGATGAGGGAAACCATTTTGGAAATACCTCTTGATAATAAGCACTATGAGGAAAGAACACAGGCGATAGAAAACCTCGAAAAGTATATCAAGGGCGAGTTTGCCCTGTTTGGCAAATTTAGTGTGCAGACTAAGGAGAACCCCTCCCTCTTACCTTTATGGCTTGAATATCAAGGAATAAAAGAAGACTATCCCGATAGTATTGCAGTGTTGCAAGTGGGTGATTTCTTTGAGTTTTGGGGCGAGGACGCAAAAGTGGCAGCCGAGGTTTTGGATATTGTTATAACGGAGCGTATCATTGAAGGCTCAGAAAGCCGCCTGCCTATGTGTGGCATTCCGTCACATAGCTTGGAAGACAGCATAAATACACTAACGAATCATGGTTACACCGTGGCACTTCATGGGAAAGACGATAAGACGGGTGAAATGCAAACGCTACTAATCGTGTCCGGTGAGGAAAAACAGTATGATTTAGGGTTTGGTTATCTTGGTAACGGTCTTACCGTATGGAACAGGCTTGAGGAGGTAAATGGTGATTATAAAACTGTTGCCCATATTGATAATGACGGAAATATTACCTACTACGATAAGGAAATGCCGGAGAATATCAAAGCACAAATACAGGCACAAGCCGAAACCTTAAAGCAAGAGGAACTATCAACGCCAACAGATGAAAAAATAGTTGATTCTGATGATATTGATACAGTTTCAGACGAGGATACTACTACTCATAATGACCTTACTGAAAAAGACGAGGAAACACCTGATTACAGCGATATTATCGGAAAAGAAGTTGTTATTGACAACCATAGATTTTTAATTGAAAGCGTTTCAGCCTTTTCCGGTGATGTTTCCATGCGTGATTTAACCTTTGAGGAGCAAAGTGGATTCCCCATAAGTCGCTCTGAAAAGATTGAAGTTGTTAGACAATATTTAGAGCCGGAGAAAGAAGAAAAACTAACTCCTGCTTTTGTAAAACCAAAGACCGACAAAGTGCCTAATACCGTGATTTATCCTGAAATTGAAATGTCACAGCGTCATAATTTTGTGATTACAGACGATGAGTTGGGCTATGGCGGTCAGAAAGAAAAGTATAAAAATAATATAGAGGCGATTCGTGTTCTAAAGGAATGTGAAACAAATAATCGTCTTGCAACACCACAAGAACAGGAGATTTTATCCCGTTATGTCGGTTGGGGCGGCTTACCGGATGTATTTGACGAAACAAAACCAAATTGGGCAACTGAATATTTACAGCTTAAAACTATTCTTGCCCCGGACGAATACGAGCAGGCACGGGCAAGCACTCTAAACGCACATTACACCTCCCCCACAGTAATCAAAGCAATGTATAAGGCACTTGAAAATATGAATTTTAAACAGGGTAATATTTTAGAGCCTGCTTGCGGAACAGGCAACTTTATGGGACTTGTGTCGGACAGCATGGCAGATAGTAAAATTTATGGTATTGAGCTTGACAGCATCACAGGCAGAATCGCACAGCAGCTATACCAAAAAAACAGTGTAGCAATTCAAGGCTTTGAGGACACTATGCTCCCCGACAGCTTTTTTGATGTGGCAGTTGGAAATGTCCCCTTTGGGAATTACAAGGTTATAGATAAGAAGTATGACAAATTAAACTTCTTAATCCATGACTATTTTTTCGCAAAAACTTTAGATAAGGTACGCCCCGGCGGTGTAGTAGCTTTTATCACTTCAAGCGGAACGATGGATAAGAAAAACGCCGCTGTAAGAAAGTATATTGCTCAAAGGGCAGACCTTTTGGGAGCCGTCAGACTTCCCAACAATGCTTTCCTAAAAAATGCAGGAACACAGGTAACAGCAGATATTTTATTCCTTCAAAAGCGTGACCGCATGATTGACATAGAGCCGGATTGGGTACATCTCGATACATTAGAAAACGGTATCACGGTCAATCAATATTTTGTAGATAACCCTGATATGATACTCGGTGAAATGACCGAGGAAAGCACGCAATACGGAAAAGATAACACCTGTAAGCCCTTTGAAAACTCTGACCTTTCGGAGCTTTTAGAGGGTGCTATCCAAAATATTCATGCACAAATCACCGAGTATGAGTTTGATGAGCTTATAGAGGACGAGGATTTATCTATCCCTGCCGACCCGAATGTGAGGAATTTCTCTTATACCCTTGTGGACGGTGATATATATTTTCGTGAAAACAGCCGCATGAACAAGGTTGAAACCAACCTTACAGCCTCAAACCGTATCAAGGGCATGATAGCAATACGGGACTGTGTTCGTGACTTGATTGAGTATCAAAGTGAAGATTATCCTGATCATGATATTGATAAGCAACAGGAAAAATTAAATACCCTGTATGACAATTACACATCTAAGTATGGACTCATAAATTCCCGTGGCAACAACATGGCGTTTTCTGATGACAGCTCCTACTTCCTGCTTTGTTCTTTGGAAAACTTAGACGAAAACGGTGAGTTGGAGCGTAAAGCGGATATGTTCACCAAACGCACCATCGGAGCAAGAACTGTCATTACAAAGGTTGACACGGCAAGCGAGGCTTTGGCGGTATCCCTTAGCGAGAAAGCAAAAATTGATATGGAATATATGTCCTCCCTCACAGGTAAGGACGAGCAGGAATTGTTTGAGGAATTAAAGGGTGTTATATTCCTAAACCCTATGCACACCTCCGAAAATGATGGGCGAGAAAAATATCTCACAGCCGATGAATACCTATCCGGCAATATCCGTGAGAAACTGGAGTGGGCAAGTCGGTCGGCAGAGCTTTATCCCGAAGATTATACAGCCAATGTGGAAGCCTTAACCGCAGTACAGCCCAAAGATTTGACCGCCGCAGAAATTACGGTAAAACTGGGTACAACATGGATACCTCCGGAATATATTAAGGAATTTACCTATGAACTACTTGAAACCTCATACTGGGCAAAACGAGAAATTGATGTGCATTACTCTAAACTGACGGGGGATTGGAACATTTCCGGTAAAAGCCGAGACCGTGCCAATGTCAAAGCAAACAGCACCTATGGTACACAGAGAATAAACGCATATAAAATTATTGAGGACACTTTAAATTTAAAAGATGTCCGTATTTTTGATTATGTTGAAAATGAGAACGGTAATAAAGTTCCGATATTAAACCGCAAGGAAACCACTATCGCACAGCAAAAACAAGACTCAATCAAAGCGGCTTTTGATAACTGGATTTGGAAGGACCCGAACAGGCGAGAAAAGCTGACTACCATTTATAACACAAAGTTTAATTCTACCCGTCCCCGTGAATATGACGGAAGCCACCTAACTTTTAACGGTATGAACCCTGAAATAGATTTGCGACAACACCAAAAAAATGCGGTTGCAAGGATTATGTATGGAGGCAATTCCTTACTCGGACACGTTGTAGGGGCAGGAAAAACATGGACGATGGTTGCGGCGGCAATGGAAAGCAGGCGGCTTGGTTTATGTAACAAACCTCTTTTTGTTGTGCCAAATCATCTGACCGAGCAATGGGCGAGCGAGTTTTTACAGCTATACCCTTCTGCTAACATTATGGTAGCGACAAAAAAGGACTTTGAAACGAAAAATCGCAAAAAGTTTTGTGGTCGCATTGCCACAGGGGACTACGATGCGGTGATTATAGGGCATTCACAGTTTGAAAGAATCCCCATGTCGGTGGAAAGACAACGAACCATCTTAGAAAATCAGCGTGATGAAATTTTGATGGGGTTATCTGAACTGAAAAGCTCTAATGCCGAGCGTTTTAGCATAAAACAGCTTGAAAAGACAAAGCGAAACCTTGAAACGAAACTTGCAAAACTCAATGACCAAAGCCGCAAGGATGATGTTGTCACCTTTGAGGAGCTTGGTGTTGACCGCCTCTATATTGATGAGGCGCATTATTACAAAAATCTTTTCCTCTACACAAAAATGCGAAATGTGGGCGGCATTGCACAGACGGAAGCACAAAAGTCCAGTGATTTATTTATGAAATGTCGTTACCTCGACGAACTTACAGGCGGCAAGGGTATTATCTTTGCAACAGGTACTCCCATTTCAAACAGTATGGTGGAACTCTACACCATGCAGAGGTATTTACAGTACGAAACCCTTGTAAGAAACGACTTACAGCACTTTGATGCATGGGCTTCCACCTTTGGCGAAACGGTAACCGCTATTGAGCTTGCTCCCGAAGGTACAGGATACAGAGCAAAAACACGATTTGCAAAATTCTTTAACCTGCCGGAACTGATGGCAATGTTTAAAGATGTTGCGGACATTCAAACAGCAGATATGTTGAATTTACCCGTACCCGAAGCAGAGTATCACAACATTGCGGTTGAGCCTACTGAGATTCAAAAGGAGATGGTAAAAGCCTTGTCAGACAGGGCGGAACGGGTACGAAACAGAGAGAGTGAGCCTCATGAGGACAATATGCTTCTCATTACAAATGACGGTCGAAAGTTGGCACTTGACCAAAGGCTTATGAATGATATGCTGCCTGATGATGAAAATTCAAAGGTGTCCGTTTGTGCCAATACGGTGTTTGATTTATGGGAGAAAAACAAGAATGAAAGGCTGACACAGCTTGTGTTTTGCGATTTATCCACTCCTAAAAATGATGCTTTTAATGTTTATGATGACATACGAAACAAATTAATAAGTAAAGGTGTTCCTGAATCGGACATTGAATTTATCCATAATGCAGACAGCGAAGTCAAGAAAAAAGAGCTGTTTTCAAAAGTCCGCAAGGGTGATGTGCGTATCATGCTTGGCTCCACCGCAAAAATGGGTGCCGGAACAAATGTGCAAAGGCTACTTTTGGCAAGCCATGATTTGGATTGTCCGTGGCGCCCTTCCGATGTAGGTCATACTTTGCGGAACAATTGCACATTGGTTGGTTTAAAAGGTTAGTGATAAAATTAAACCGAAGGAGAGTGATATATATGCAAAAGCACATAGTTGATGAACAAACAGGCATTGGCTACACACTAAACGGAGATTACTATTTACCTAATATCTTACTACCCGAAAAAGAAAATTGTTCTTTCGGCAGGTATGGAGGATTACATCACAATTATCTGCTAAAGCACAAAAAGATGCGATATGATATGCTTTTAATAAGCGGTAAACTGGGTTTATATCTTGCCGAGGTTGACGAGCAAGCCTCTTGTCAGGTTGAATTAATCATTAAGCAAATGGCACAGAGGCAAGGCGTTACAGAAGAATTGAAGGCTAAGGATTTTATGTCTTGGGTAGGAGCAATGAATAACATTCGTAATTGTGCAGAAGAAACGGTTTTAAGCGAATTAATTTACAATTAAATATTTGTGTTATGGCACTTACTTTAATAAGTAGGTGCCTTTTTAACTTATAGGCATTTGCGTGGAATTTGGTTACCGAGCTACGGTCACGATCGTTAGTCTAAACCTTGGGGCGTTATGTCGGCGGGCACATGCCCGTTTTTTATGTGAAAATTTAAAAGAAAGAGGGTAAATGTTATGGCAAATTTCAAGTATGAAATTATCGAAAAGATAGGAGCATTATCGGAAACTAAAAAAGGTTGGCAAAAACAATTAAACCTAATTGCTTGGCATGGTCATGAGCCAAAGTTAGATATTCGCAAGTGGTCTGAAGATGGCAGTTTAATGGCAAAGGGTATTACTTTAAGCAATGATGAAGCTATAAAATTGAGGAAATTGTTAGTTGAAAGGGAGTTAAAATGAGCAACCATACAAATTCAGATGTCATTAGAATGAGTGATATTAAAGAACAAAAAGTACAGTGGTTATGGTATCCATATATACCAGCCGGAAAAATAACAATGCTGCAAGGTGACCCCGGAGATGGAAAAACAATGCTAATACTTACATTATCAGCACTACTTTCAAACGGGTTGCCTCTGCCGGAACAAGAAACGGGAACAGAGCCTATTACAATAATTTATCAGACTGCTGAAGATGGTTTGGAGGACACAATAAAACCACGCCTTGTAGCAGCCGGAGCAGATTGTGAAAGGATAGTTTTAATTAACGATAGTGAAATACCGCTTACAATTGCAGATAAAAGAATCGGAGATACGATACTTTCCGAAAAAGCAAAATTGCTTATCCTTGACCCATTGCAAGCATTTTTGGGGGAAAACACCGATATGCATAGAGCGAATGCTGTTCGTCCACTATTTTCAAAGCTTGCACAAATGGCGAATAAAACAGGCTGTGCAGTTGTTATTGTCGGTCATATGAATAAAATGCAAGGCTCAAAAGCTATTTATAGAGGATTAGGCTCAATGGACTTTAATGCTATTGCAAGAAGTATTCTTGTTGTCGGCAGGTCAAAGGATAATCAAAGTAGGCGCATTATGGCACATTTGAAATCATCACTTGCCCCTTTTGGTCAATCTCAATGTTTTGAGATTGATGGGGGTATTCGGTTTACAGGAACTTGCGATATAACTGCTGAACAACTTTTAAACGGAGGGGGTTATGGCGAGAACTTCACACCAAAGAAGAAAGACTTTGCGGTGGAAAAACTGCAAGATTTACTTTCAGAAGGTGAAGTACCTTCAACCAAAATTTATGAATATTTTGCTGATATGGGAATAAGCAAACGCACAGTAGAAAACGCAAGGAAGCAATTGGGAGTTGTATCCAGTAAGCAAGGCGGTAAATTTTATTGTTTCTTACCATAGCTTCCACCGCAACAAAAATCATAGTGTGGTTATTGCGGTGGAGAGTAATTTAAAAGAGTTTCTTCCACCACATTATTGGCACTATGAAAAATGTTGCGGTGGAAGAAAATATACAATATTTAAAATGTAAAAGTCTGACACATTTCATGGTTTCAGACTTTTTTATTAACAAAAAAGTGAAATCGGATTAAAACCTTAAAAACACTTTTTTGTACTTGCAAGCATAGCATTTGTGCTCCCAAATGCCCTTTTTTGTTAGGGAAGCCCCTAATACCCTTAATTTTTTCAAATTTGAAAGGAGAGGTTTTATGCGAACACACAACATAAAATTTAGCCTTTGGCTAAATGAAAAGGAGTATATAAAATTAGAAAAATTGGCTAAAACCACAGGCTTTAAAAAAGCACCTTTAATACGCAACTTAATTATGGGTTGTGAAGTAAAGCCGCATCCGCCGGAAGAACTTCCAAAATTACTTAGGGAGCTTTCGGCAATCGGAAACAATGTAAACCAAATTGCGAGAGTGGCAAACTCGACTGGTGAAATAAATTATCAAGGGCTTAATGAAATACAAACCCTACTAAAAAACATATGGGGAAATCTTAAAGGTTGGTAGAAAATGAAAGAAGGTGTTTAATGTGGGCTATATTCAACCTGATATTGTTGATGAAGTTAGAAAAATGGATTTGCTTACTTATTTAAAAAGCTATGAGCCACATGAATTAGTTCGTATTACTAATCATGTGTTTTCTACAAAGACTCATGATTCTTTGAAAATTTCGAATGGAAAATGGTATTGGTGGTCAAGAGGGATAGGTGGTAAATCTGCCCTTGATTATCTTATCAAGGTGAAAGGCTATGGTTTTCAAGATGCAGTTAGAATGATTGCTAGCAACACAAAAATTAAAGCTCCCGTCATTTTTGATTCTGTTTCAGACACAAAAAGACGGGATTTTTCTTTGCCTGCTAAAAATATCAATAACAACCGTATTATTAAATATCTGATGGACAGAGGAATTGACAGAGAAATACTGCAAAGCTGTATAAAAAGCGGCTTGATATATGAAAGCCATCCACATCACAATGCTGTGTTTATAGGCTATGATGATGAAAAAGTGCCTAAATATGCTTTTTATCGTAGTACAGGAAATAACCGCTTTATCGGTGAAGTCAGCGGAAGTGACAAGCGTTATTCATTTCGTATTTTAAACAATGATATAAATACAATCCACATCTTTGAAGGTGGCATTGATTTATTATCATACGCAACCTTGATAAAAATGAATGATAGACAATGGAAAGATTATAATCTACTTTCACTGGGCGGGATTTTTCAATCAAAGTCAAAATCTATTGAAACAGATTATGTACTTCCAAAAGCATTAGAACACTTACTCCACACAAGTGGCAATCTTAAAAATATAATTTTGCATTTGGATAATGATGAAGCAGGTAAAACAGCCACAAAAGCCATTTCTACTGCATTGGTGGATAAATACACAGTATCAAATGAGCCGCCTCCAGCGGGAAAAGACCTCAATGACTATTTGCGAATAAAGCAGTCAAAAACAAGAAAAAAGGAATTTATACGTTGAAAGGAGTTGACATATGGACAATATTCAGTATATTGAAATTTCTAAACTGCACCCGTTCCCCGACAACCCTTTTAAAGTGGTTGAAAACGATGATTTTAACACCTTAGCGGAAAGTGTAAGAGAGTTTGGAATACTTACTCCAATTATCATTCGCAAGTGTCCAGAGGGCAAATACGAGGTCGTATCAGGTCATAGACGAATAAAGGCTTGTGAAAAGGCAGGGATTGAAAAAGTCCCTGCCTTTGTTCGTTCTATGAGCCGAAATGAAGCAATAATCACACTTGTTGATAGTAATATTCAAAGAGAAAATATTTTACCTTCCGAAAAAGCATTTGCTTATAAAATGAAACTTGAAGCGATTAAGCACCAAGGTCGAACTTATCCGCAACTTGCAGGGAAGTTGTCTGCAACAATTGTTGGTGAGGCTGATGGTATAAGCAAAGACCAAGTATGGCGGTATATCAGATTAACAAACTTAAACCCTAAATTACTACAAATGGTGGATGATAAGAAAATAGCCATATCACCTGCTGTTGAGCTGTCTTATCTCAAAAAAGAGGAACAAATATATTTGATTGAAGCAATTGAGCGTGAAGAATGTACGCCATCACATTCCCAATCTATAAGGTTAAAATCAATGTCAAGAGACGGAATACTTGATGTAGAAGCCATTGAGCGAGTTATGAGAGAGATCAAGCCAAATCAGCATGAGCAGGTAAGGCTTAAAAAGGATAACATCAAACGATATTTTCCGAAAAATTATACCGTTAATCAGATGGAACATATCATTTTAAAATTATTAGAACAGTGGCAACGCAAAAGACAGAAAAACAGAGAAGAACGCTAATCTTATTGTATCAAATACTTTATTTTTGGAGGGAAGATAATGGAGAAAAAACCCAAAACAAGTCAGATAACTAAAAAGAAACCAATAAATATACTTATAAAACGTAAATTTGTAGGCAAGCAAAGCCTTACAGATGCCCTTATACCTATTATTTGTGATGATTTGAGAAAAGAATTTGAAAGTAATCGCACCTTGGACAATAATACTAAAACTCAATAAACTGTACCCAAAGAATGGGCTTGCTATTTGACCGCAAATGAAAATTTGTTTTGCCTTGCATCTTTATTTCTATGATTTTGTTTAAATTGAATTGTAAGGGGGATTATACTATGAAAAATATTAATACTAATTTTGAAGATTTTATAAGGCTTTCTTATGAAAGAGCGGCACGGATATTTCACCAGACAGAGCAATGCAAGCTATTGGTTGCAAATTCCCGAAAAGCACAACAGGGTTTAAAATCAAAATTCAATGCAGTTGATTATGCCTATATTGAGGGTTGTTTTGAAATAATGATACAACTTGAATGGAGAGAATTGGAGTTCCTTTATCGGCAGGCATATAAGGACTGCATTGAACTACTAAAGAACTTGGAAGTAATAAAATAAAACAACTTCTATGAACAGGATTATTACCGAATAAATTGTCATAAAAGAGTTTGTATAAAAAACATATAATTTTACAGAGCATCTGCAATTCTTTTGCGGATGCTCTACTTTTTTATAAAGTATGCAGAAACATAGGGTTGACACTACTATTTTATTTTTTGAGGAAAGAATTTGAAAGTAATCACACCTTGGACAAGGATACTAAAACTCAATAAACTGTACGCAAAGAATGGTCTTACTATTTGACCACAAAGGAGGATTTGTTCAATGTTAAAAACAAAAAATACAGTTTATAATGTTGGAATCTATTGCAGGCTATCAAAGGATGATGGCACTAATGCCGAAAGCGGCAGTATTGAAACGCAAAAAAGCATTTTAACTGACTATGTGAAAAATAACGGATGGTATTTGGCAAAAACTTATGTTGATGATGGTTATTCCGGGACGAATTTTGACCGACCGGGCTTTCACGATATGCTAAAAGATATTGAAAACGGCTTAATTAATTGTGTTATTACAAAAGACCTTTCGAGGCTCGGCAGAAATTATCTTGATTGTGGGCTATATCTTGAAGTCTTTTTCCCTGAGCATAATATTAGATACATAGCTGTAAATGATGGTGTAGATACCATAAATAAATCCGTTATGGATATTACCCCTTTTCGCAATATTTTAAATGAGATGTATTCTGCTGATATGTCCGTAAAAATAAAATCAGCCTATCGAGCAAGGTTTAACAAAGGAAAGTTTATGGGAACTACTGCCCCATATGGTTATGTCAAAGACCCTGCCGACCATAATCACCTGCTTATTGACGAAAATGTTTCTGCTGTTGTCCGCACGATATTTGACTTAGCACTTGAAGGCAATGGAATTGCTAAAATACGAACATATCTTAATGATAATCATATACTTCGTCCAGCTGCTTACGCAGTTTTACGAGGTGTTACAGGGTATGAAAGGTATTTTGAAGGAAATGATGAAAACCGCTATATTTGGAGTGAAAATTCGGTTAGAAGTATATTAAGAAACCCTGTATATGCAGGCAACCTTGCAGGATATAAAAGACCTGCTATTAGTATGAAAAACCAAAAACGCCCTTCTAAATTGCCGGAGGATTGGGAAGTTATACCGAATACACATGAAGGTATTGTAACACAGGAAGAATTTGATATAGTTCAAAAACTAATGACCAGCCGAAGAAAAAAATCGAGTTCCGGCTATGATAATATATTTGCAGGTGTAATCAAGTGTGCTGATTGTGGTTATGCAATGAGAGCAGGAAGTGCTAACAGACGCAAGCGCCCGGATATTATAGATTGTGTGCAGTATTCCTGTAATAACTATGGTAGATATGGCAATATAAATTGCACTTCTCACACCATTGAGGCAAGGGATTTAATAAATGCCGTTATGGCTGATATAAATAAACACGCCAATATGGCGATTAATGACAAGAAAGCAATCAAAACTTTGCAACAAAAATTAAGTACGATTAGTACAAACGAATTTAAAGTTTATGAGAAGGAAAAGCGTAAGCTTACAAAGCGGTTAGGTGAACTTGACAACCTTTTTACAGCTTTATATGAGGATAAAGTCATGGAGCGTATATCCAATAGAAATTTTAATACCATGTCTAAAAAGTATGAACAGGAACAGTTTCAAATTGATACAAGATTAAAAGTTATCGAAGATGAACTCATAGAAAAAGGCAAAAATGATAAAGGCATTGTTGATTTTGTCTCCCTAATTCGCAACTACCGAGGTATAACAGAGCTTACTGCACCGATTATAAATGCCCTGATTGATAAAATTACTATTTCGGAACGTAAGAAAAATGCGGATGACCAGATTGAGCAGGTTATAACTATTTATTATAAGTTTGTTGGGCTTCTGAATGAATTATATGTGAATCATCAAAAGTAAATAGATAAGAGTTAAAGATTATTATTTTTATTATTTCACATGCATTTGTTTGCCAATTAATATTTATAACAAAATTTTTAAAGCTTAAAGATTGAATTATTCACGATAGAGTGATATAATAAGACAAATTGTTTATTTGTAATTTAGGAGAGATTAATGCATGGCAGTAAGTTATAAAAAATTATTTCACTTGTTAATAGAAAAAGAAATGTCTAATGCTGATTTGCAAAAACAAGCTGGATTTTCCGCTAATATAATTACTCGTCTAAAAAGAAATGAATATGTTAAATTGCAAACCATAGAAAGTATCTGTAATATCCTTAATTGTGGTGTAGATGATATTTTAGAATTCGTTTCAGATGAAGGTAAGAGCAAGAAATTGGGGGATGTTTAATGGCTAATTTATCACAAGAAAAAAGGTTTAAGATGCTTGAGTTTCTTAACTCTATCAAAGATGAGCATAAAGATAATGATGAGGCATTAAAAGCTATTTATGAGATTGAAAGTGAAATTGTATCTAAAAAGTATGGTCTGATATGGGAGGAACATGAGGAGAATGTAGATATACAAATGAAAACTCATGTACCTGTATTTACAGAGGTTAAAGATAAAGAAATTATAGGAGATAAAAACAATCCTAACTTTAATTTTCTTTTAGAAGGAGATAATCTACATAGTTTAAAGTTGCTTGAAAAAACACATAAGGGAAGGATTGATGTCATTTATATAGACCCTCCTTATAACACTGGGAAAAAAGATTTTGTTTATAATGATGATTATGTAGGTGAAGATGATACTTTTAGACATTCTAAATGGTTATCTTTTATGGAAAAAAGACTTAGAATAGCATATCATCTTTTATCTAAAGAGGGTTTAATTTTTGTATCTATAGATGATAATGAACAGGCAGTTCTTAAAAACTTAATGGATGAAATATTTTCTGAGTCTAATTTTATTATTAATCTACCACGTATAACTAAAAAGAGCGGAAAAACAACTGGTTCCTTTTCTAAAAATCATGATTATATATTAGTCTATACCAAACATGATAAAGATATATTTATTATGGAAGAGCATATAGACCCAGCATTTACACATGAGGATCAGTGGGTAGAACAACGTGGAAAATATAAATTAAATCAAACTCTAGATTACGACAGTCTTTCATACAGTTTAAGCCTAGATTATCCTTTAACGATAGAAGGCGAAACCTTTTATCCTGGTTCTAACAAGGAGGCTTGGAAGGAAAGGCAAAAAGGTAATCATAAAAGGGCAGATTGGGCATGGAGATGGAAACCAAAACTTTTTAAATTTGGCTATGAAAATGATTTTATAGTTATTAATAGAAAAAAAGATGGTACAGCTAGAATTTATACTAAAACATATTTAAATGCTAAAATTGATAAAAATGATAATGGAGAATATTATATTAAATATATTAAACGAACTAAACCTTTAAGTTCAATAGGGCTTGTTGAAAATATATATTCTAATGATAATGCAAAAAAAGACTTGGCAATCTTTGGTTTAAAAGATAAGTTTGATTACTCAAAACCTGTAGATTTGATAAAGAGGCTTATTAAAAATCACTATAATAAAGATGCTATTGTGCTAGACTTTTTTGCAGGAAGTGGAACAACGGCTCAAGCAGTATTAGAACTCAATATACAGGATGGTGGGAATAGAAAGTTTATACTTTGTACAAATAATCAGAATAATATATGCGAAGAAATTACTTATAAGAGGTGCAAAGATCTAATAAAGACATATATTTTTGATAAAAATGAACGTGAAGTCTTACTAGAAAGAAAAATCAGGATTAGAGATTTTAAGGATACATCAATAGCTGATGAAATAGAAATAGCAAAAACAGAAAACAAAGAAACCTACAGCAGGTTTGCTACTGAGATTAATGGTGGCTATGTATATGTGTATGGAATAAAAACCTTTAAAAAATTTAAAGGTATTCCAGCTAACTTGAAATACTACAAAACGGACTTTATCCCTAAGATTCAAAAAGATGATGAGCAAGTAATCTCTGATAGTTTGCTCTACCATATTATGGAGATGGTTCAGTTAGAACATGGTATAAGCATTGATAATGATAAATATCATATTATATTAACTGATGAAGACGCAGACAGGATGGAAAATGAATGGGATAAATATCATGATTGTAAGGCGTTGTACATATCAAAAAATGTGCTTTTAACTACATGTCAAAACAAATTATTTAATAATGTGGAAATTAATACTATTCCAGATTATTATTTTGAAAGTGAATTAAGGGAGGCGGGAGAAATATGGTAGTAGGATTGCCTAAAGGATTATTTGAATTTCAAGAAAAAGCAGTAAAATTTCTTTTAAAAACTACTACTAGACATGACAGTAAAGAGGTTATAACTATTAAATCTCCTACTGGCTCTGGTAAAACTATTATTTTAATTGATTACATTGATGAATATTTAGGTAAAGTAAATAGTAATACAGCTTTTATTTGGTTATGTCCAGGGAAAGGTGATTTAGAAGAACAGAGTAAAGCAAAAATGGAGAAGTTTACTCCATGGCGAAAGACCGGAAATCTGTTCGATGCGTTATTGAATGGTTTTGAAGAAGAGTCCACAACTTTTATTAATTGGGAGCTGGTCACAAAGAAAGACAATACTGCCATAAGAGATAGCGAAAGGAAAAATCTTTTTGATAGAATTGCTGAAGCCCATAGAAATGGCATAGAGTTTATGATAATTATTGACGAAGAACATTCTCACAATACCAGTAATGCAAAAACTATTATAGATGCATTTTCAGCTAGACATATTATTCGTGTATCTGCTACCACAGCTAAAAATAACCTTCACGAATTCTATGAAATTGATGAACTAGATGTTATAAATGCAGGCCTTATAACAAAAGCTATTTATGTAAATGAAGGGATTATAGATAATATTGAAATAACTAATGACTATGACTATCTTTTAGATTTAGCAGATGAAAAGCGAAAGGCAATAGCAAAAAAATATGCTGATATGGACAAAAAAATACGACCACTTGTTTTAATTCAATTTCCTAATGCTAGACCAGATACCATTATTGCTGTAGAGAAAAAACTTGAGGATATGGGATACACCTATGACAATGGCATGGTTAGTAAATGGATGTCTGGAGATAAAAAAGACTTGCCGGATAATTTAACAGATAATAATTCTACTCCTATATTCCTTTTGATGAAACAAGCCATAAGCACAGGCTGGGATTGCCCAAGGGCGAAAATTCTTGTAAAGCTAAGGGAAGGTATGAGCGAAACATTTGAAATTCAGACTATTGGCCGTATTAGGAGAATGCCAGAAGCTGAACATTATGAAGAAGAATTATTAGATTATTGTTATGTATATACCTTTGATGAAAAATATAAAGAAGGCCTTTTAACAGATATAGATAAAGCCTATGAAGTTAGGCGTTTATTTGTAAAAGATAAATGCAAGACTTTCAGCTTAGAAAAAGAAATGAGAGATTTAGATTTTGATGGTCTTGGAGAACGTGAGGTGCTAAATAAAACATATGACTTTCTCGTTGAAAAATATAAGTTAGATAGCAATAAAGAAAAGAATAAAATGTTACTAGCGGATAAAGGCTATACATTTGGAGATGAAATATTAGGCAAGGCTTTACATGGAGAGTTTATTCGAAGTTCTGCTGTGATGAAAAGCAAAAATTATTTTACTACACGTAAAAAGGTTAATACACATAAACATGGAATTGAATTGTTGCATTCCATAGATGCTATAAAATCAGCGATAGGAATGAAAACAGCGAAGGTTAAAACTATTTTAGAAAGATTATTTAGAAAAGGCGGTATACGCTATAGAAAATTACTTGTGTTAGATACAGCCGAATTTTATGCTTTTGTTGTCAATAATGAGCATTTATTAAAAGAGGAGTTCCGTGAAGTAACTTCTAAAATGAGTATTCAGCAAAGTATATCAATTAATCCAAAAAAGTCACAGTTTACCATTCCGGAGCAAGACTTTTTTAGGTATGATCCTTTAGTTAAAAGTGAAATTGAATATTTATCTAATGCTTATGAAGAATACACATCCGGCTTTGCAACGAGTAAAGTTCGTAGTAATTCAGAACAATTATTTGAACAATATTGTGAAAAAAGCAATGATATAGATTGGGTTTATAAAAATGGTGATACTGGACAACAATATTTTTCAATTGTTTATACTGATGCTTTTTATAAGCAATGGCTATTTTATCCGGATTATATCTTAAAGAAAAAAGATAACACAGTTTGGATAATTGAAACTAAAGGAGGAGAAAGCAAAGGCCAAGATAAAAACATTGATAGGCAGATTGGTAATAAATTCAACGCATTTAAAAGATATGCTGCAGAAAAGAATTTACAATGGGGATTTGTTAGAGATTTAGATAATCACCTATATATTAATAACACAGAATTTAATATTGATATGTCTAGTGATAGTTGGGTTGCTTTGAAGGATATTTTTTAGCCTTAGGTTATATATATAATGGAAGGAGCTTAGCGTATGGAAAACAATTTTATTAGAAGGTTGTATATAAGAGGCTATAAAAAATTTACTGAGATAACTATTGAGTTTAACCCACATATGAATATTTTGGTAGGAGAAAATGAAGTTGGAAAAAGCACTATATTAGAAGCAATAAAGGTTGTTTTTAATCAACAATATAGGAATATGGATAAAGCAGTTTTAATTGAATTATTTAATATTCAAAACATGGAAAATTTTCACAATGAGCCTTGTGTCGAAAATCTACCACAAATATACATTGAAGTTGAATTAGAGTTAAATTATCAAGAGAAAGATTCGGAATATTTTTATGGAGAAAATAATATTTTTAAAAAACCTCTATTTGGTATTTCTTTTGAATGCAAGTTTGATGAGGAATTAGGTGTAGGACTGGATAGTAACATTAACGAAGGAAAGATTCCATACGAGTATTATTCTACCAAGTGGACAACATTTGCTGGCTTGCCATACAATAGAATCAAAAGACCTTTAAACTATTTAAATATTGATACCTCAACTAATGATTCGGAAAATTCATTTAATTATTATAATCGTACTCTATTTTCAACTAGTTATAATGATAGCACAAAAATGATGGCAAAAAATATATTCAGAGAAGAAATAAAAGATGCTTTTTCTAATATAAATCTTCCAAATATCGGAGATAAGCGTTGCTTTGGGATAAATGATAAAAAAGTAGTTCTTGAATCGATTCTATCTGTATATGAAGATTCAATTGCTTTAGAAAATATGGGAAAAGGTATGGAGAGTTTAATAAAGACACAAATAGCTTTAGATAGAAGTAAGAGTCAATTGGATGTTATTGTAATTGAAGAACCAGAAAACCATCTTTGCACCTCTAATTTAAGAAAAATGATAAAAGGAATATCAGATAAGAAAGCCGACTCACAAATTATCATTGCAACTCACAATAATCTTATTGCTAGCCAATTAAATTTAAATAATGTTTTATGGATAGCAGATGAATGTTCTAAATCTTTAAAAGATGTTAAAGAAGATGTAGCGGATTTTTTTGTCAAAGCAGAGAATAATAATTTTTTACAGTTATTGCTATCTAAAAAAGCTATACTTGTTGAAGGCGCAACAGAGTGTTTGTTGCTTCCTAAAATATATACTCTACTTACTAAAAGGACTATCGAAGATGATGAAGTAACTATTATTTCATGTAATGGAATATCTTATAAACATTATCTAGATATTGTTATAAATACAGATAAGAAAATTGCTGTCATAACCGATAATGACAAAGATAAAGAAAAAATTGATGATATGCACAAATTTAATAAAGAAAATACCTTGTGCAATATTTTTATGGCAGATAATATTGATGATTGGACTTGGGAGGTAGCATTTTACAGTGCAAATAAAAAACTATTAGACTCATTGATAACTGTACAAAAAAATGCTAAATATCTCTTTCATGGAGTTGATTACGGACAGGTTTTAGGAAAAATGTTGAACAATAAAGTTGATACTGCTTATAAGATGTTAACTGCTGAAAATGATTTTGAAATACCAAAATACATAAAGGATGCATTAGAATGGCTAAACAAATAATACTTGCTGTGGCGGGATCAGGTAAAACCTATCATATTTGCAATTCAATTAATGATAAACAAAAGAATCTTATATTAGCTTATACTAATGAGAATATACGTAATATAAAACGTGAGCTAATTGATGCATATGGAAAGGTTCCTGCACTGACTAACGTAATGACCTTTGATTCTTTTGTTTATAGATATTTAGTATGTCCTTATGAGCCGACTATTTTGGGTCATTTTGGTGAAAAGGAATTTAAACGAAGAGGTATAACAACAATGGACCCACCACCAATGCAGATAAAAGATTCTAAGGGAAAAGCAATACCAAATCCAAGGTATATAAATAAAGAGCATCTCAGACACTATGTAAGTAAGGATGGGAGATATTATTGTGCAAATCTTTCAGAACTAATAATGTTTGCAAAAGATGAAGGAAAGCCATTAATAAACAAAATAGCTGCTATGTTAAATCGGTTCTATGATCAAATTATGATTGATGAATTTCAAGATTTTCGCAAG
>Ga0265293_10004413_pt1 | contig 24832 bp, 19 predicted proteins | sample Munlanlewell138R_FD_192505 | JGI IMG/M metagenome (GOLD analysis project Ga0265293, IMG submission 192505) | Leachate microbial communities from a municipal landfill in Southern Ontario, Canada - Leachate well 138R | ecosystem: Engineered > Solid waste > Landfill > Unclassified | place: Canada...
AAGATACTGAGCTTTTTTTCATTAACAAGGGTTTTTGAAAAGTATTTTGAAACTATTGTTAAATCAATTCTTAACTACCTTAGAACCTACTCCTTGAAGGAGAAAATATTTTTGAAGTTTTTTTGATGAAAAGGGAATCACCCTTCGTGAAAGAAATGTTCTGCACTATATATAAGGAGTGTGGGTAATTATGAATGGGAGAGGATGTTGAATGCGGTGGGTTAATCGCAGAGACAAATGAGGAGGCGAAGTTTGCGGAGTTTTCAGCGGTGGTGAGGAAGTTGTAGAGAATGAAAGAGACCTGCAGTGCTGTTAAATGAGATGATTTTACAGAAAAACACCACGAGACCTTGTCTCGTGGTAGGGAAAAGAATCAAACGTTACCGAAGAGTTTGAAAATTAGGTTTTTCAATTCTATTTCTTTCTCAGTTGTTGCAGTGAAGCTTTTGACTTGGGAAAGTATGGATTCTTTTGTCAAGTCTCCTTTAAAAGCTGAATCGCGTAATTCTAGTCCCAGCGCGATGACCAAATTGAGTAATTCATTGTTTTCTTTTGCTTGATTCTCTAGAATTTGGTAAACTCTCTGAACACTGGTAGAATCTTCGAATGGTTTGTAACGCAATTTCACGTAGGCGAGTTCTGATGTTCCAAATTTTGGTTTCTGCTTAACAAAATGGTTATCGAGCGAAGTTGCTTTACCTTTCTCAACTTCGAATACTGCGGTTACATAATGACCATATCCTAATTCACCAGCGTCTTTACTATCATCATCAAAGTCTTTGGGTTTTAACAGCCTGTTTTCGTAACCAATTAAACGATAATTTGAAACGAGCCGTGGGTTAAACTCGACATTCAATTTTACATCTCTTGCTATACTGATCAAATTCCCCACATTATTCAAAACACGGTCCATGTCTTTTAAAGATTGAATATAGAAATGATTCCCGTCTCCTCTTTTGGCCAAGGTTTCCAATGTGTTGTTCTTATAGTTACCCATTCCAACACCTAATGCCGTTAAGTAAATTCCTTGCCCTCGTTTTTCAGTGATATAGTTTTCCAAATCTCCAGGACTATTGATTCCAACATTAAAATCTCCATCGGTGGCAAGAATTATCCTGTTATTAAAGGCAGTATCGAAATTAGCTTCAGCTTGTTTGTATGCCTCTTTGATTCCTCCTATTCCATTTGTACTTCCACTAGCTGTTAAACTAGACAAAGCATTCAAAATAACTTCTTTCTTTTCACAACTTGTTGATTCTAATACAACTCCGCTACTCCCCGCATAGGTCACAATAGAAATCCGATCGGTTGCTTGCAATCCTTTAACGAAATTGCGAAGTCCATTCACGATTAAGGGAAGTCGATTACTTGGACTCATAGATCCAGAAACATCGAGCAGAAAAACAAAGTTGTGTGGCTTTCTAATACTATTAACAGGAAAGTCTTTTGCTTTCAAATGAACGGTCACAAGTTCGTTAGCACTATTCCAGCTGCATTCGGATCTTGAAAGTTCAACATTAAACAACTCATTCTCTGGAACTATTACGTTTTTGTATTGAAAAGCATTGATCATTTCCTCCAGTTTCACTGCATCTCGTTGAATGGTTCTCCCCGAGTTTACTGAATATTTCAAATACTCCCATGCTGCTTGGTCAACATCCAAACCGAATGTAGCGTTTGGATGATTTAAAGGAGATAAAAAATCATTCTCATAAATAGGTAGGAACTCATCGTAATTGAATACCTTCTTTTCAAATAAATCAAAATCTGAGTACTTTACTGAATTCGAAGAATTGTAATTTGAAACTCGTTTCATTTGAATGGGTTTTGATTCAATACTGATTACACCACCTGTTACATCTCCATAGTTTGCTGGAATTGAGCCATTATAAACCGTTACTTGTCCAATATAAGATTTAGGCAATTGAGAAGACCCAAGCACTTTGACTCCATCTATATAATAGTGATTTGCATTTTCTCTAGCGCCCCTGAAGCTCAGTTCGGTATTGCCTTCATTCAAACTCACTCCTCCAAGGGTTGAAACTATTCTATTGGCTGACCTCACAGGCATTTTCGCAATATCCTCTCTGGTTACCATCTGAGAATGTGCACCATAGTCAGTGTTTATTAATGGCATGTTATAAGCGACAATCATCACCTCATCAAATTGCTGCATTGATGAATTAGTTTCAGCTAAAACATTTTGAATTGGCTGAATTTGAGTTTGGTTTATCAAATTTACTTCTGACTTACCGTCAATTGATTTCTCAAATGCCCTTGCGCTTAGCTGTTGGAGTTTCAAACTTGAAGAATCCAACAACACAGTGTATTGGAACAACTGATTGGGTTGAATGTAAACCTCTTGTTTTTCAAAATGATTTTCGAAAATAAATATTACAATCGCCGATCCTGATTTCAAATCTTTGAATAGCATTCTCCCATCTTCTTGGGTGAATCCTTCCCAACACAAAGTATCTTGAAAAACTTCTATTACTAGACCTTCAATGGATTGTAAACTGTTCTTTTCTTTACATTTTACCAACAAGCTCCCTGTATCTTGAGCGTTGATTAATGATGAACTTAATATAATTGCGAGTAATAAAATTAATTTTTTCATATTGTTTGTTTTGATTAAGATGTAGCACTTGATGAAATTCCATAAAGAGAGTTTAAGTAATTTAGGCATTTAAGAATCTTTCCCCGGTCCCTTCAAAAGGGAGAGACACTTATTTACAGTCGCTAACACTTAAACAAAGGCTTTACAGTTTTTTAAAATCAAAAAAATATCAATTCTGAAATTTTAAGCCACTCATAATTTACTGTTTTAGAAATTAGCGGGGATAGTCTATTAAGTCCATTCTGTTTTGAATTCTTTTCCTTAATTTTGCGGTTTTACCGATAATGAGTTAATTGACGTCCTTAATAAAGCCAGACTTCATTTACACTTCTTAATAAAAGCAGGGTCGGAAATGTTCTTAATGCCAATACTGCATTGTCATTAAAGATTTAAGTAAGAATAATATGATTCAATATAAAAAAGTAGCGTTTTATACATTAGGGTGCAAACTGAATTTCTCAGAGACTAGCACCATCGCTAGAAGTTTTGAAGAAGCGGGGTATGCGAAGGTTGATTTTGATGACACTCCAGATATTTTCGTTGTGAATACATGCTCAGTAACAGAGAATGCAGACAAAAAATGTGTTCAGTTGGTGAAAAAAGCGAAGAAAGTAAACCCAGATAGCTATGTTGTGATTATTGGTTGCTATGCACAGTTAAAACCTGAAAAAATCGCTAAAATGTATGGTGTTAACATGGTATTGGGAGCAAATGAGAAGTTTGACATCGTTAAACACATTGAAAAAAACGAACTTCATGAAGGTGTTACTATAGAATACGGTAAGATCAAAGAAGTTCAAGATTTCGAACCTTCTTTTTCTTATGGAGACAGAACCAGGTCATTCTTAAAAATACAAGATGGCTGTGATTATTTCTGCACATTCTGCACCATTCCACTAGCGAGAGGGAAGAGTAGAAATGCAAGCATTGCTGAAACAATAAAAGAGGCCAATAAAGTTGCGGCAACTGAAGTGAAAGAAATTGTACTTACTGGTGTCAACATTGGTGATTTTGGTCAAGGAAGCGATGAAAACTTTTTTGGATTAATTAAAGAATTAGACAATGTAACAGGTATCGAACGTTTTAGAATCTCTTCAATAGAACCCAATCTATTGAGCAATGAAATAATTGATTTTTGCTTGAAAGAATCAAAGCGCTTTGTTCCTCACTTTCATATACCTCTTCAATCAGGTTCTGATGAGTTACTTCAAAAAATGCGCAGAAAATATTTGAAAGCAACTTATACAGATAGAGTGGAGCAAATAAAGAAAATTGCTCCAAATGCTTGCATTGGTGTTGACGTTATCGTTGGTTTTCCTGGCGAGACAGAAGAAGCATTTATGGAAACTTATAATTACCTGAATGAATTGAATATTTCTTATTTACATGTCTTTACTTATTCCGAAAGGGCGAACACAACTGCCAACAAGATGGATGACGTAATTCCAATGCATATTAGAAAAGAAAGAAGTAAAATGTTAAGAATTCTTTCAGAAAAGAAGAAAAGAGCATTTTATGAATCTCAGGTTGGAAAAACTGGTGTGGTTTTATGGGAAAGTCAGAATGATGATGGCTATATCAATGGGTTTACTGAGAATTACATCAAAGTAAAGCACCCGTATGATGAGAGTTTAGAGAATAAGATGATGGAAGTAGAGTATTTGTCTATTGATAATGATGGGTTGATGTTTGCGGCTATGACGATGCCAGATAATGCCACGAGATAAAATCTCGCGGCATCATCTCGCGGCATCATCTCGCAGCATCATCTCGCAGTACCATCTCGCAGCACCAGCTCGCGGCACTGTCTCGAGGTACCGTTTAGCGGTACCATCTAGCCAAAGCAATACTATTGTTCTATTGGTCCTCCTTGAAATTGGGTTCTTTTTTTTGTTTTATGATTGTGGAAGAAATACTTCAAGTTTAAAGCAAAAGTTGAGCCTTTGATTTCTCCTTTGGCAAATGTTTCGTAGGTTCCATTTCGGTAAACGGAGGTTATCTCTAATGTCGAGGAGAAAGGAATTTATCCTGACATCCCTAAATACAAAGTTCCGAAATCCTGAGTTCTATATTCCACTCCAATATCTGCATTGGTATTAAAATTAAAAAGGCTAGACCTTTGACCTTTAAATAGAAATAAGTGTTCGCCTTCAGGGTTGATCCCTGAGAAAATGCTTGATGGATTGTAATTTAATGACGCTCCAACGCCTACATTCATAAATATTTTTTTGCTCATTTTAATGTAAACTAAAAAATTGATTGGCATATCAAAGCTAACATAACTCACCTCATCATGCGTGTAGATATTTGAGTCGGGAAGGCTATAACTGGATTTATAATTCCTTTTTGTATAATTAATTCCTGTTTCAATTGCTAACAACTCAGACAATCCAATTCTAACTAATGCTCCATAGGAATAACCAAACAAGGGAGAGATGGTCGTTTTAAAATTATCTGATTTAATTACAAAAGACTTGTCTCCCACTAAACCCAAAGGAATTAGAGGCTTTACATGCAAACCGAAATAATTCTCTGGTTTTGTTTGAAAAGACTGTGCTGTTAAATTAGTTATGGATAACGTGAGCGTTATACTTATTGCAAAAAAGTGTTTCAGAATCATTGTTCTAACTGTAAATTATCATTTGAAATATCTACATGGACGATTGATTTTGAGCTTCGGTTGGAATAATTCCATCTACTTAATTGCCACGAAATGAATTTAAAGAGCTAGTCAGCGTTTTTGTGGTTTTAAGAAGTCAAAAAACTTTCTCTTGACAATTTTATTGCTCTATTGGACCTCCTTGGAATTGGGTTCCCTTTTTTTTCTTTTGATTGTGGAAGAAATACTTCAAGCTTAGAGAGAATGTTGACCCTTCAACGGTTCCATAAGAAATAGTTTTATTTGTTCCATGGCGGTATTCTGTCGCTATGGCAAGGGTTGGAGAAAAAGGAATGCGTCCAGAGATTCCTAAATAAATTGTTCCGCTGTTTGGAGTTCTGTATTCAAAACCAACATCGGCATTGGCATGAAAGTCGAAGTATTTTAATCTTCTACCTTCGAAAATAAAGAGGTGTTTTCCTTCTGGATTTATCAATGAACGAATATTGGAAGCATTAAAGTTTCCTGAAGTCCCAATACCTACATTCATAAAAAACTGACTTCCCAACTTAACATAGACTAAAAAATTTACAGGAATATCAAAACTAACGTACCCTAACTCGTCCTTAGCATACACGTTAGAATCCGGCACAGCATAACTTGCTCTGTAATTTCTTCGGGTATAATTAATTCCAGTTTCAATTGCCAATAAGTCTGTAAGCCCAATTCTAACAACACCTCCATACGAGTATCCTGCTAGAGGAGAAATTGTTGTTTCAAACCCCTCTTCTTTAAGATCGAAAGCTTTATCACCTACTAAACCAAATGGAATCAAGGGTTTTACTTGAATTCCAAAAAAGTTTTCTGGCTTATTCCGGTAGATTTGTGCTTCTACATAGGAGTTGCAAAATGCAACTAAAACAAGTACAAAAAGTAGGTTTTTAATTTTCATTCGTCAATTTGATGTATTTCAGCCTTTTCTCCGATTAAATCTGGTCGCGTACAATATCCAACTGTAGCGAGTATCATTACTCCCATAGAAAACAGAACTAACGTCCAACGAAGGTATTTATTGCTAATTATGAAATTTCTATTTCTACCTTCGACAGCAAAGTTTATTTTTTCAGCCTTTGCATGGTCTCTGTTGTGAATACCAAATAGAAAATAGGTTTTACCCCTGGTGTCCTCCTGTCCCTTCTCGAACCATATCTTCTCAGCTTTTAAGGTTTTTTCAAAATCGTCTGCTCTTTTCTTATCTGCAAAACGAAAAACAACATAGTTAGGGTTGGAAGGATGGCGAACATAATTCACCAATCCTAAATCTATAATATTTTCTACTTTTGAATCCATTCAGTTACATATTCTATTGGTTTACGTTGACCTTTTGGCCATTCTTGCCCTGGATACCCCACATAAAAAAGCCCCATACAAAGGTCCTTTGGTCCAATATCTAAGAACTCCTTCATTTCATCTGTATAAACAAGTTTTGGTGTTGCCCAAAACCCTCCTAATCCGTAGGCTGTACAGGTTAAGTGTATGTTTTGGACTGCACAAGCCACTGCAGCAATTTCTTCAATTTCTGGAATCTTTTCAGACGCTTGCCTTTCCATACAAATGGCAATTACAGCAGATGCTTTAGCTGGTCGGTTTGTCATTCGCGCCAATTTTATCTCATGCACTTCATCAGAAGGAGTTTTCTCAATATACAAATCTCGCATGAATTCACCCAAGCGTGTTTTCCCTTCCTCCATGAAAACTTTAAACCTCCAGGGTTGAGTTAATCCATGAGAAGGCGCCCAAATTGCATTATTTAGTAGTAATTCAATTTGCTCTCTATGCACTTTTCTATCACTAAAAAACTCAGGATAAATTGTCCTCCTGTCTTTTATCAACTCAGTTACTTCACTTAAATTGTATTTCATTTTCTCGTTCTTTAATTCCAAAGACAAAGATATTATGAATATTGACAATTATCAATTGATTATTGATAATTGGGTCGGATTGAGAATTCAATTACTGAAAGACTTTCTCAATGATGGTTTTTCTATCAAATGGTGCATTGAAGTTTAGTAATTTATTCGATTTGGTATCGATAGCTACTACTCTACTGCAGTATTCAAAACACAATTCTAAATCATGGGAAGAAATGAAAATCATTTGATTATTATGAACAGCAATTTCCTTTAAGAGTTGCAATACTTTCCTTCTGTTGTTGTAATCTAAAAACGCAGTTGGTTCATCGAGAATCATGATTTCTGATTCTTGCGCTAGAGCCTTACCTATCATAGCGATTTGACGCTCTCCATCACTGAGGTTTATAGTGTCTTGGTTTACGAACTTAGACAATCCGAGTTGCTTTAAAACTTGCTCGACAACCAATTGATCTTCGTTGGTTAACTGATTCAACATATTTGTATAGGGCGCTCTTCCCATTGCAACGAGGTCATAAACTGTCAAATGGTCTACTCCGTTAAACTTTGAAGGGACAAAACTTAAATGCTTTGCTTTATCGATTCTATTGAAATCTGTCCAGCTTTTGTTGTTTATTTTTATGATTCCAGAAAGAGGTTCTTGCTGCCCTAAAACAGTATTGAAAAGTGTTGTTTTCCCAGATCCATTTGGGCCAATTACAGCAACAAATTCACCTGCATTGAAAGTAAGGTTTTCAGCAGAAAACAATGCCTTTTCTTGTTTGCGCTTGGTTTTTCTAAATCCGATATGTAAATCTTGGAACGCTAACATTAGAATTTCTTCATTATTATCCACATTACGACTGGCGCTCCAACCAAAGCTGTTAGCGCATTTAGCGGCAAATTAATATAAGGCAAAAGTAACTGCATTGTGATATCACACACTACAATCAAGAGCGCTCCACCTAAAAGACTTCCTACCAATAAATGGGCATGATTTGTCGTTTTATAAATCATTTTAATCATGTTTGGAATAACAAGTCCAACAAATGCAATTGGTCCACAAAATGCGGTAACAACACCAGCAAGAATAGCAGTTGCTACAATAATTAGAAAACGAATAGATTTGACATTGATTCCTAATAAAGAGGCGCTTTTATCTCCAAGCTGAAGCAAATTTAATGGCTTAATCAATAAAACAGAGAGTAAAGCTCCAAAGGCCACAACCAGTGATAAAATTCCTAGTTGATTAAATTCGACACCTTGCAAAGAACCGAAACTCCACAACATGAATGTTTTTAGATTATTAGGGTCTGCATAAGCCTGAATAACGCTAACCAAGGCTCCTGCAAAACTTCCAAACATGATTCCAATAAGCAAGAGGGAAACTTTATTTTTCACATAAATGGAACAGAAAAGTATGAAAAAACCAGCTCCAAAAGCCCCAATCATTGCTGCGGCTACAATTCCTAAATCGCTGCCAAAGACATAAAACGAGGACATTGTGCTAATGGCCACAAGAAGTGACGACCCTGAATTTATTCCAAGGACATAAGGTCCAGCCAATGGATTTTGAAAAAGCGTTTGCATTAAAAGTCCAGCGATAGAAAGCGCTCCACCTGCCAAAACAGCGGTCATTACTCTTGGAAATCGAAATACCCTAACCGTTAATTCAGCAGTTGAGGTAGAATCATAATTAAATATTCCATTGAAAATATCAGAAAAACCAATAGCAAAACTTCCTAAGGTGAGGTCAAAAAGTACCAAGCCCATGAGCAGTGCAAAAAGTATTGCGCTTGTACTCCAGTAATTTCTTTTTACAACATTCATGATTTTACAAAGGTATCAAGCCCTATTTAAAATTGACCTATTCGGTGCGACTATTTTATTGGAGATTCAGAGATTGCTATGGTATCAGCTTATAATAGTTTAACTTATGCTCTTGGAATAAGGCAGGATGGAATATTTTTCCTAAATCTTCTAAAATCTTATAAGGTTCTATTGGAGAGTTTTCCCAAAAACAATTCAAGTTATCAAAATAAGTATAGAGTTTTCCTGTTCTAACAGATTTTAGCATTTCGAATTTCTGACTTTGCTTCATCAGTTCTGTTTTAGTAGAAACTCCTGCATTCAACCAAAACTCAGTGTCTTTATTGTTAGTAATCACTTCTTCCAAGCCCAAATTCAAACTTCCTGAGCCTTTTGACTTTGCATAAACATAATTGATATTAGCATCTTTAAAAAGCTGGGCCATGTAACTTTCTCCAGAAGGAACGTTGAAAATATCTCCAAAATAAGTTCCAGCAAAAACGCTAGGTCCTTTATCCGCAAGTTTTAGTTTATCTGTAATTGCATAATATTTTGCTTTTATATCTTCAAATATTGCTTTTGCCTCCTTCTCTCTGCCGAAAAGTGCGCCATAAACCTTAATCCACTCCGCTCTGCCAACGGGATGATTTTCCTTCCATTCAAAAATCTTGAAGGTTTTTAAATTGGCTTGTTCGAGTTTATTCAAAATCGGTGCATTATCGTTAAATCCTGAATAAAGAATTATATCTGGCTGAATTGCCACAAAAGCTTCTGCATCTGCCATTCCAATATCGCCAACTTCTTTCACTGTTGACTTACTCACGGGATTGCACATGTAACTATAATTCGACACTCCAGTGATTTTACTTTCTAATCCGAGCTTTCGTAACATTCCCACTTGCGTTGCCGAAAGTGCTATTACACTTGACATTTTATTAGGAAATACACCCTCACTCACCTTGTCAGTTTTAGCCACCTTATAGCTGTTTAAAACTGATTTCGAATCTGGTTCTATGATATTTATTTCTACAAAAGTACGGTGATGAATTATTTGGAAAGCCTTAGCAAATTCATTTACTAAAGTATCAGTAACCATAATACGATCAACTTTCGATGACTCTTTTTTTTGATTTCCTTTGCAAGCTGAGGTTACAAAAAACATAAAAACACCTATTCCTAGGTATTTACTAAAAAGAAATATATCCTTCATACAAGTTTTAAAAAGGCGTTAAAAATTTACGGCAATTGGTAAGCAAAAGTAAAACGAATAAGACATAAGTTCTATTTTAATTCGTTAAAAAACTATATTGTCCATTCTCAACTTTCAAAAATTTGAGACAGTTATCCTCAGTAAATACAGTTTAAACACCCTTTTTTCGAAAAAGACCTAATAATATAAGATTAGCTATTTCCACACAAATAAAAGATTGAAAGGCTTTATTATCATCTATTTTAGTTGGATTTAGAAATCAATTTAGACCATTCTAAAGCCAGGAAATAACTTTAATAACAGATAACACCTCAAAATAATTTCATAAAACAAAAAATTTATGGATATTTACCGAGATAAAAGAATAAGAACAACTTATTATATAGGTAATTATATAAAACAAGACTGATAATTTCAAATCTTAAAACTCTATGAAAACAATAAAACTACTGTCTTTTGGACTTTTTATTACTGGTGCTATGCTTTTTTCAAGTTGTAAAAAGGAAGGATGTACAAATCCAGTTGCTACTAACTACGATGTGAAAGCTAAAACAAGCGATCGCTCATGCGTATATAATGTGGATGTAATATTCTGGTTTGAGGAAGACGTTTCTCAAGCTCTTCAATTCATTGAAATTAAAAAACTTACTTTTCAACTTAATGGAGACCCAATTGGAACAGCTGGAACCGATGTGTTTTGGGAAGAGGCTCCTAAGTGCAAAACTCCTGGAGCAATTAAATTCACTAAAGAACTTACGAAATCTAATTCCGAGCCATTCTATTACACAGTTTTAGATGAGGAAGGTGAGCAGTTATGGAAAGGAATTACTGTTCTAGACACAGACTCTTGTAAAGTGATACAACTTGAGAGTTTATAAGCGAATAAAATAGACTGTTAGACGTTAGACTGTTAGACATTAGACGTTAGACGTTAGACTGTTAGATATTAGACACCAGACAATTGAGGCTAGAAGCAATAATCCGGATTGTCCGGAGCATAGTTATAACAGCTTTTGAGACTAATAAAACACTTTAAAGTCCGCAAAACCAAAATTGGTTTTGCGGACTTTTTTTTGTTCTCATCATAAAATTTGCTTTATCCAAAAATCAATCTAACTTTGTGCTACATTTTAGAATGTATGTGAAAACCATACTTATAACATTTAGTCGTTCTAATTCTGTAAAAAAGAATTAGAAGATTAATTGGGATTAAAGGAATCTTGTGAAAATCAAGAACTGTATCTGCAGCTGTAAGCTTTATAAGTTCTTTTCATTAAACCACTGACATGTCTCTCGACAGTTGGGAAGGTAGAAAAGAATAATAAGCGAGTCAGAAGACTTAGCTAAAATGCGTTTAAGGAGACTTCAGATTAAAGTCGGACTTATCACTAATGCTGTCTTTAGTTAAAACATACAGTATTGATATTTCTAATCTTTATGGGATATTTTCCCAATTTGATGTCTTCATTTTATTAATTGTTTAATTCATTAAAACTTTAAAAAATGAAGAAAATTTACTTTTTAGCAAGTGCGCTACTTGCTGTAACAACTCTAAAAGCGCAAACAACAGTAGATTTCGAAGATCTAACACTTCCAACAGAGTCATTCTATAATGGAGATGACGAAGCAGGTGGTTTTGTTACTGGTGGAGTAACATTTGGAAACGACTACAATACTTCTTGGGGTTCTTGGTCAGGATTTGCTTATTCCAATGTAACAGATAACACAACTGCAGGTTTCGGGAATCAATACAGTGCGATACCAGGAAGTGGTGCAAACAACTCTGAAATTTACGCTATCAACACCAATTCTGATACGCTTCGTTTCTCAGGACCCCATATCAACCTATTAAGTGTAGATTTAACAAATACAACTTACACCTACCTTTCTATGAGAGACGGTGATGCTTTTGGAAAACAATTTGGTTCTCCTAATAACGCTAACGGAGATGATGATGGAACAAACGGAGAAGACTTCTTTTATGTAACCATCTTTAGTCATGATAACGTTGGAAACAAAACAGACTCTGTTATTTTCTACTTAGCAGATTATCGTTTCTCAGACAGCAATGAAGACTATTTAGTTGACACATGGACAACTGTAGATTTATCATCACTTAAGAACGTAAGCTTCCTCACTTTTTCATACCATTCTTCTGATGTGGGACAATATGGAATCAATACTCCTCAATATTTTGCTTTAGACAACTTGGTTTATGAAAGTACAGTTGGATTAAAAGCTTACGACAAAGCAGATTTCGCAATGTATCCAAACCCTGCTGAATCAACTTTGAATATTGAAGGAAGCGCTGGAGAATATAAGATTTACAATACGAGCGGTTCAATCGTAATGGAATTCAACAACTTTGACAAAACCAGTGTTGATATTTCTGCATTAATTCCAGGTGTTTACATCGTTAAAGTTGCTTCAGGTTCGACATTCGGAACAAGAAAGTTAATTGTTAGATAAACTATTTCCATGATCTCATTAGGCATAAATAGTAAGGTTTTAAACGTTATTCTAACGTTTGCCGTGCTATTTATGCCTTATTTTTTACTTAGTCAAAAAGACACCACAATTTTCGAGGAAGTGACTATCACAGGAAATCACTTGAAGATAGAGCAACATTCAACATTAACTGAAACACAAATCGAACAGTTAGCACCCCAAGATTTAGGAAGTTTATTGCAGTACATCAATGGAATTACCATTAAGAATTATGGTGGAATTGGTGGAATGAAAACACTTTCTCATCGTGGATTAGGAGGAGAACACTCTCAATTAATAATTGATGGAATGCCAGTGAGCGACCCTCAGAATGGACAAACAAACCTTGCAAACATTCAGCTAAACTATGTTGAAGAGGTAAGTTTAGTTGATCAAAACACAAATCAACTAGTTCCCGTTTCAGGATTAGTTAAGGGAAGTTCTGTTCAACTCAAAACATTCGACCAGCAATTTTCACCACATCAATTTGCTTTGCGTAGCAGCATTACAATGGGAAGTTTTGGTCAAAAAGAGGGGTTTGTTGCTTTGAAAAAAGGCGGTAAAAAATCATTTATAAGCTTAACTGGAGCTTATAGAACTTATGAAGGTGAATATCCATATCAATTGAGTTTTGGAAATGAATCCCATAAGTTTTACCGTAGAAATAACGCATTAGAAGATTACAATATTTCGGTGGGTACAGGATTGAAATGGAGAAAAGGAAAAACTCGTCAACAATTGAAGTTCTCAGGAAAAAGAAGTGCTATTGATCAAGAATTACCTGGGGCAGTAATTCTTTACAACAATATGGCGCAAGAAACATTGAAAACCGAAAACACAAGTGCTGGATTAAATTATGGTTTATTTAATCCATCTACCGCTTTGAAAGTTTTTGCTCAGTATTCAAATCGATTTCTTCATTACCACGATCCAACCTATTTGAATTCCGATGGTTTTCTTGACAATCAATATACTACCAACTCATTTATTTCCGGTTTTCATTTACGCCATAAATGGAATAACTTCACCTTTCACATAGGAAATGATTTTGGATATGATGTTTTAGAAAGTTCAAGAAATTTAGGCGAATCAACAAGAACAACAAATACTGCAATGTTAAAAGCCAAATATCAAGCGAAGTTTTTCAATCTCGAAGCGAGTGCATTTTCTCAAACATTTATTGATGAAAATAAAACACAAATCCACCGTGAAGACTATCACAAACTTCATCCACAATTGTCATTTCACACTTCCGACTCATTGTTTAAAAACATTCAGTTTTTTGTTTGGTACAAACCATCTTCCCGTGCTCCATCATTTAATGAATTGTATTATTCTCAAGTTGGAAACAAAGATTTAGTTCCAGAAGAGTCTTCACAAATAAATATTGGTTCTCGCTATATTAAAAGCATTAACAAAATTGAAATACAACTTCAAGGAAATGTATTTAAGAATTTAGTAAGTAATAAAATCATTGCATTACCAACTCAAAACCTATTTGTTTGGTCAATTCAAAACATAGGAAAAGTAGACATCTTTGGGGGAGACATTCATTTGAACTTAAACATGAAAGTGAATAAGAACTGGAGATTCAACATTCAAACAGGAGCAAGTTATCAAATGGCGTCAGATATTAGCGATGAGAATTCTCCGACATACCAACACCAAATCGCCTATACCCCTTCACTCACCGGAAATGCAATGGCAAGTGTTTTCTATAAAAAAGTGGGCGCACATTTTACAGCATTATATATTGGTGAGCGTTATAGTTTGAACGAAAACACAACTGGAAATCGATTAGATCCTTATCTGATTTTTGATTTTTCAGCCAATTACTCACTTAAGATTAAAGCCAAACAACAATTAAAATTACATGCAGGAATTAAAAACCTTGGCAATGCTTCCTATAATTTCATTAAATATTATGTAATGCCGGGAAGAAATTATTTTATAAAATTAAGTTATGAATTCAATTAAATACATGTTCATCCTCTTGTTGATTCTCACTTCTTGTAAAAAAAACAAGATAGAAGACACACCAATGAGCGACACTTTAAAGAATGGGATTCTGGTGCTGAACGAAGGTTTGTTTCAGCACAACAACAGCACCTTATCTTGGATTGATTTATCCAATAACGAAGTTAAAAATGATGTTTTCCTCAATAAAAACAATCGTCCTTTGGGAGACACAGGAAACGACATGCTTCTTTATGGCGGGAAAATTTACATTGCTGTAACGGGTTCTAGCACAGTTGAGGTGCTTGACAAAAACACATTGAAAAGTATAAAACAAATTCAATTTAATTACAACAACAAATCTCAAGAACCTAGAAACCTTGCGGTGTACGATGGGAAAATATTTGTTTCAAGTTTTGATGGTTATGTAACTTCCATTGATACTATTTCATTAAAAATCAACAAAAGAATTAAAGTTGGAAGAAATCCTGAAGGAATTTGTGTTGTTAACCAATCGCTTTACGTTGCCAATTCTGGAGGATTAGATTTTCAAAATTCCGATACAACTGTTTTTGAGATTGATTTAAACACCATGAACGTTGTCGATACTTTTGTAGTTGGAAAGAATCCAGGAGCAATTATAGCAGATGATTTCAACAATATATACCTTGTAAAAAGAGGAAATTACACCACTGATCCTACAGAATTAATAAGAATTAACACAGTCGATAAAACTGTTACAAATCTAGGATTGGAAGTGACTACCCTTTCAAAAAGAGGAAACTTACTTTATTTGAGTTACTTCAATCACAATTCTGGATCTTCCATTGTTTCGATTTTTGATTGTGTTTCCCAAACATTAATCAATCCAAGCTTTATTAATAATCAAGAAATCACAACGCTTTATGGAGTAATTCCATTCAAGAATGATGAAATCATTTGTTTAGATGCTTTAAGCTTCACCAATACAGGGTTTTTACGTTTTTTCAATCATTCAGGGAATCAGACAAAAAGCATAAAAGTCGGTTTAAACCCAAATTCAATTATACATTATGAATAAGTACATTTTTCTTTTATTGAGCATTTGCTCCAGTTTAGCATTTGGACAATCTTATGCACCAGCAGCAGGAGAACCTGGATCAACAGCAATTGAATACAACGACCCCATTTTCGTGGGATGGGCAACGAATGTTGAAATTGAAAGAGGTTATATCAATATTAGCGACACAAGCATTTATTACGGAGCTTCAAATAAAGCCACTTTTGGAAGTCCAGCCAATGCGATTGGTCCAGCATCAAATATCACTACCGATGCTGTTTCATTAGGAGACAGCGGAATTGCTATTATAACCTTTGGTTTACCTATTACTAACGGTCAAGGCGCTGACTTTGCTGTTTTCGAAAATGGTTTAAATGATAGCTTTTTGGAGTTAGCGCATGTAGAAGTAAGTTCAGACGGAATCAATTATGTAAGATTCCCTTCTCATTCACAAACCCAAACAAATACGCCAGTGGGAAGCTTTGGAGCCCTTGACCCTACCTATTTATATAATTTAGCAGGAAAATATAAAGTTGGATTTGGAACACCTTTCGATTTAGAAGAATTAAAAGGCAGTCCGGGTTTAAATGTAGACTACATCACTCATGTAAAGATTATAGATGTTGTAGGTTCACTTGATGAGCATGGAACTGTAGATTCTTATGGAAATAAAATCAACGACCTTTTCCCTACCCCATTTGAATCAGGAGGTTTTGATTTAAATGGAGTTGGAGTTATTCATCAAACAACGGTTGGACTTTCTTCGGAAGAGATTAGTTTTAATGTTTATCCTAATCCAAGTAGTGGAATTATCACTATTGAAATCAATAACACAGATGCAAAAGAGTTAATCATTACCAATACTTTAGGCAAGCAATTTGAGCGAAAAACAATCTCGAATAGCAATAAAACGCTTCATTTTGAACTTCCAAAAGGAGTCTATTTTATACATATTCAAAGTTTGAATAAGATGATAAGTCAACGTATCGTAATTAAATAGTCTTCTTATCAAAGACTTCAAAATGATTGGATTTTTTTTGCGGACAGTAAATATCATTTAACAGCAAACTGAACTTTTCTCCATAAAACCACCTTTCTGATCGAATAAATTAAGCACCATTGTCAAATGGTGCTTTTTTCGTGGAAATCTGTAACATTTACTGGCTAAAAACGTAATAAAAGCTATATTTATGTAATGATATTTTTACAATTATAAAATGAATAAACTCTATCCTTTTTTTATATTTCTTTTTTTAATTCCAACGTTCATTTTCTCACAAGTAGAAGATGAATCTTGTTTACCACCAAAAAAGAAAACACTAAAATTAATTGACAATGCTAAGAAGAAGGCTCCACCAGAAGCTTCCTTACTTTTTAGAGAGGCCATCAGTGAAGAACCTGATAATGCAATGGCTTATTATGAGTTTGCTATTTATGCATATAATAACGCATTAAAAATTTATGAAACAGACCCAGATCCTAAACGCGGGGACAATTACATGAAAGTTGCTGAAAAGCTCTTTATAGAAACGATTGAAAGATGTTCTGATTACCATTCGGATTGTTACTATTATTTGGGCATAATCAATTATACTTTCGATCAAGAAAAAGTAGCGATGAAGTATTTTAAGCAGTTTCAAGAATTTGATAGCAAGGAGGTAGACCGCTACTCAAAAGATCATGAAAAAAGATTAACTGATGTTGCTGAGGTATTAGAAAAATTCAAAGAAGACCAATCTTTTTATGAAGACCCTGTTCCATTTTCACCTAGTAAAGTGAAAAATGTGAGTACCTCACAAGATGAATATTTCCCTATGATTTCCCCAGACAATGAGCTGATTTTCTACACAAGAAAAGTAGACAGAACAGCAAAAGGTGATATTATCTCCACTATTCGTGAAGAATTTACCTGGTCTAAAAGAAAGGATAAAAACTCCTATTTCGATGGAGGAAAACCTTTAGAAGCACCGTTTAATGATGGACGTTTTGATAGTTATGGCGCTGCTACACTTTCAGTTGACAATAAGGAAATGATCATTTGCGCTTGTCGAGATGAGAATGTAAGAGGTCAAACTTATAGAAATTGTGATTTATACAGCACTCATTTCGAACGTACGGGTGCAGGAGGGAATGATTATGTATGGTCAGAATTAAAGAATCTTGGGGATGGAATAAACACAATTGATGGTTGGGAAGGCCAACCTACAATGTCGGCAGATGGAAACACTTTGTATTTTGCCGCTATTCGTCCAACGACTCAAAATGATGATATCTTTTATTCTAAAAGACTCAAAGATGGATCTTGGGGTCCAGCGCAGCCTTTTACAGAAGTAAACACACTTGGAAAAGACAAGAGTCCGTTTTTCCATCAGGATAGTGAGACTTTTTACTTTGTATCAAGTGTTAGCGACCAAAGAAAAGGCCTAGGCGGAACAGATATTTTTTACATTAGAAAAAAGGAAGATGGAACTTGGACAAAGCCAAAGAACATCGGTTACCCTATCAACACGGAAGATGATGAAATAGGATTATTTGTTTCAATTGACGGAAAAGATGCGTATTTCTCTTCTCGTCAGAAAGGTGTTTGGGATATTTACTCCTTCGAGTTGTATGAAGAAGCCCGTCCAAAAGCAGTACTTATTGTAAAAGGAGAATTGACAAATGAAGACAACAGCCCTATAGAAGATGTAGAAATAGAGATTGCTTATTCTAATTCCGATAAAGTAGATAAGATAAAAGTTAACGGGAATGATGGAAAATATGCAGCAGTAATAAAAGCTGAGGATCAGGAGGATGTTATGATTAATGTAAAAAAACAGGGCCATGCATTTGATTCACAAATCATCACCAAAGAAGAGTTGGCAAAAGGTGAAACCATACGTTCTAAAAACATGGTAGTCAGAGAAATTGCTGTAGGAGAACCTTACACAATTAACGACATTCTTTACAATACAGCTTCTGCTGAACTTTCAGAAAGAACTCAATTCATTTTAAAGCAATTTGTGCGTTTTTTGAAAGAGAATAAAGAATTCTCCATTCTAATTCAAGGACATACAGATGACGAGGGTATTGCTGAAAACAACCTTAAACTTTCTGAAAGAAGAGCAATGGGAGTAAAAGACTTCTTGATTAAAAACGGGATAGATAAATCTCGTTTATCAGCCCAAGGATATGGACAAACTCAACCGAAAGTCCCTAATACAAGTGAAGAAAATAAGCGTAAAAACCGTAGAACAGATTTTGTGATTCAGAAAATGTAGGTGAGTTTTATTTGCCTTAAATGTGTAATAAATTGAACGTTTAAAATAACTATTTAAAACAATTCGTCCCGAAGACCATGGTGTTTTCGGGACGAATTGTTTTAAGATTACTGCTACTACTACTTGCCAATTGCAGTAACTAAAGTGCGCAAATCTGAACCTGTAATTTCTTGATGAAGCTTCAGTTCAAACTGATCGACAATAGCGAATAAATGATCAAAAATATCTGCCATAACAACTTCGTATTCTGACCAAACTTTTGTTTTAGAGAAACAATAAAGTTCTATAGGAAGCCCTTTAGAATCGGGTTGTAACTGGCGCACCATTAATGACATTTCTTGATTTATGTCTTCATTATTTTTTAAATAGTATTCAATATATCTTCGAAATAAACCTACGTTTGTTGGTCTTCTCGCGTTGATTTGATATTCATCCAACAAACCGTGTTCTCTATTGTATTCTTCGACTGCCTTTTCTTGCTCTTCAATAAAAGTGGTTAATAATTTCACTTTAGACAAACGTGAAATCAAGGCATCATCAGCAAATTTTATTGTTTCAATTTTTACATTTATAGAACGTTTTATGCGTCGCCCACCAGAATCTGCCATTCCTCTCCAGTTCTTAAAACTGTCTGAAATGAAATTATAAGTAGGAATAGTCGTAATGGTTTTGTCGAAGTTTTGAACTTTAACGGTTGTTAAGTTGATTTCAATAACATCACCATCGGCACCAAACTTCTCCATTGTTACCCAATCTCCTATTCTTAACATATCGTTGGCCGAGATCTGAATACTTCCAACAAATCCCAGAATGGTATCTTTGAAAACCAATATCAGTATCGCTGTCATCGCTCCCAAAGAAGTCAGGAAGAACATCGGTGATTGTCCGGTAATAACAGAAAGGAGCACAATTATAAAAACAATCGTAATCACCAGTTTTACCGTCTGAATATAAGCTCCAATTGGTTTGTCATGGAAATAAGGTTTGTCTTCTAAAACAACTCTTATGGCATTAAAGAACCTTCTAACACTTACTAAAATCACCAAAACGATTAGAAAATCATTTAAACGAAGCGAGAATTCGAGAATTTTAGGAAATGAAACAAATGCGATGGAGAAAAAATAATCTAAAAACAGCAAAGGTAAAATATGCGCTATAGATTTAAAGAACTTCTTTTCTACCAAAAGATCATCAAACTTCGTTTTACTTCGAAGGGCTATAGTTTTAATTATGGCTAATAAGATTAACCGTGTTAAATACCATGTTAGAATAAACAATACAATTAAGATTCCCAACATAGCCAACATCCACAGAAATTTATGGCTTTGATAAGCAGGGTTATTCAATAAGTCTTATATAGTAGCTGTTTTATCGATGGAATAAAAGCTTTTAATCCAATTAAAAATTAACTCTTTCATGGTTTTAATTATTTTTAGGCAAAAGTAACAAAACTATGCGTCCAAAGGTACAATTCCACATATTAAGCTGGATAACTCTCCTCGTTTTTCCAGCGATTGGGTTGACTCTCTTATGGTTTTTTGAAGATATTGAAATCATTTCAGTTTTTGAATTTGACAAGTTTTTCAGTCCATTTACATTGCTTGGACTAGAGTTCGGACTCATTTATGGTTTTCTGGTAATCGGTGTTTCGCAATTCCCAATTTTCGAAGAAATGTCGGGACCACAAATGAGAATGTTGAAAAATCTAAAACTGAACTGGGCAGACATCATTTTCATGTCCTTTTGTGCTGGTTTTGGAGAAGAGATTTTGTTCCGTGCTGGTCTACAAACATGGCTCGGACCGTGGTTAACAACTGTTCTCTTTATCGCTATTCACGGCTATTTCAATCCTAAATCATGGAGAAAAAGCATGTTAGGCGTTTTGCTTTTCCCATTTATTCTTATCCTTTCTTATGCCTATGAAGCTTTTGGATTGTGGTTCTGTGTAGCAGCTCATTTTTCCTATGATTTATTAATGTTTATGGGAGTTTTAGGTAAAGATTGAGCGTTTTGTTAAAGAACCTGCTCAATAGCTCGCTAATAATAATAAGAATGATAGATGCTTTCCCATACAATTGTAAGTTCAGAAGAACAATTATTTAAAATGCCTCTATCGGGTACTTTGCTAATAGATTAAAAAAACATCAACATCGACTGATTAAAACGTGAGCTCTCGTTAAGCATTTTATTTAATTTGTAAACTACCTCTTTGAAGCGCGCTTAAAAAAGTAGAGAAACAGAACTAAGCCTGCGATACAAGAGATAACAATTAACACCCAATTATTAAATATAGATTGGTATTTAGCAACTTGATTGTGCAGTTGATCTTCACGAATTCCGCCTGTACTTATGGCTTCTTTTTCAGAATTGATATAGCTTAATTTCAAGGCAATTATTTCCTTATAACTTTGCTGTTTTGCAAGCTTATCTTGAATTAATATGATCTTTTTCAGGGTTTCTATCTGTTTATCCTTCAGTTTTAAAGTACCATAAACTGAACTCAATTCAACTAATGCGTCTTTCTGACCTTGCAAGTTACCAGATTCTTCTGCAATTTGTATAGAGTTAGAATAATTTACAATTGCAGAATCTAAATTTCCTGTTCCAAAATAGAAATCTCCTAAATTATAATATCCCTCAGCGATATAATATTTATTCCCGGCTTTTTGTCTGTAGGCCAATGCCAACTGAAAATACTGCTCAGACTTCTGTAGTTCTCCTGATAAATATTCAGCAATGGCTAGATTTGTATAACCGTTGGCAACTGAAGGCATACTTCCTGCTGTCAACCCACTTTCCATACTTCTGGTAAAGTAATCTATGGCCGTTTTATGCTCATGTTGATCAACATATAATTGCCCCATTAATCCGTAAGCAGCCGCCAGTTTCCGCATTGATCCTTCAGTTAAATAAAAATCAATGTAATCCTGAATCATCTTTTTGGCTTCTTCAACCTTTCCTTGATTCAAATAAATACGGCTTAAGTTGAAAGACGAAAGCATTTTAAATCGCTCATCACCTGACTCTAAAGCATGCTCTGCTGATTTGTTGTAGTATAATTCAGCCTGGGCAATGTTACCTTGAAGAAATGCTGAATTACCGAAACTATTGTAGACATCAGCCAACATAGTGTCATTTTGGATGGAATGATAATACTTTTTTGCCTTTTCAAGTTTTGCTTCTGCCTCTTCAAAGAGGGAATGACCAAGCAAATAAGGTCCAATTCCAAAGTTCGCTAAAGCAATAGCATCTTTATTTTTATTTTTAATTCCTTCACTTAATAAGTCATTTACGTAATAAAGGACGCTGTCTTTTTGATCTGTTTCGAATTTTTGAAAGAAATAGAAAAACAATTCCATCTTCTTGTTTAGAGAAGCTTTTTCATATTCTTTTAATTTATCGCTTATTTCTTCTTGTGAAAAAGAGTAATTGAAACTAACTAAAAAAATAATTGCTAATAAATGTTTGACTATTCTCATAATAGTAATGTAAAGCGTTCATGCAAAAATAGAAAAAAAGGGGTTCAAATTGTAAATCAGTTTAGATTATTTTAATCTGTATCAAGTAACAAGGCACTTCTTATTATAAATGAGTAGCACACAATCAAAACCAGTAATAAGTACAGTCGATTTGTTTTGATTTGAGTTTATGAATGGCTATTTTTGTAAGAATAAAAAAAAAGATTCTAATTATGGCAAATGCACATTTCAAAGTACCGGTAGCGGTCAATGAACCAGTTAATTCATACGAACCAAATTCTCCAGCAGTTAAATCATTACTTGGGAAATACAAGGAGATGAATGAACAGGATCCAATTGACGTTCCAATGTATATAGGTGATAAACAAGTTACGACTTCAAACAAGAGAGTTTTAACCTCACCGCACGATCATAAAAAAGTATTGGGTCACTATAATTATGGTGAAAAAGAACACGTTTCTCAAGCAATTGAAGCTGCAATGGCTGCAAAAGAAAAATGGTCTAACCTTCCTTGGGAGGAAAGAGCTAGTATTTTCTTGAAAGCTGCAGATTTAATTTCTGGGCCTTACCGTGATAAAATTAACGCAGCAACAATGTTGGGTCAATCAAAAAACGTTTACCAAACAGAGATTGATGCAGCTTGTGAAACAGCTGATTTCTTCAGATTTAATGTTCAATACATGTCTGAAATTTATGCTGAACAGCCAGAATCTTCTCCAGGAGTTTGGAATAGACTAGAGTGGCGCTCTTTAGAAGGATTTGTTTTAGCAATTACTCCATTCAACTTTACAGCAATTGCAGCCAACCTTCCATCTGCACCAGCAATGCTAGGAAACGTTGTAGTATGGAAACCAGCTGAATCTCAAATTTATTCTGCGAATGTAATTATGGAGATTTTCAGAGAAGCTGGAGTGCCTGATGGAGTAATCAATATGGTTACAACTGGTGGAGCAAACATCAGCGATGTTGTATTTAAGCACAAAGATTTCGCTGGACTTCACTTTACAGGTTCAACAGGAGTTTTCCGTACACTTTGGAAAACAATAGCAAACAATATTGAAAACTACAAATCTTACCCAAGAATTGTTGGTGAAACAGGTGGAAAGGACTTTATTATGGTTCACCCATCTGCAAGAGCACCGGAAGTAGCAACAGCTATTGCACGTGGAGCTTTTGAATTCCAAGGACAGAAATGTTCGGCTGCATCGCGTGCTTATGTTCCTAGCAACCTATGGGATGAATTGAAAGAGAATCTAGTAAAACAAGTTAACTCATTCAAAATTGGTTCTCCTGAAGACCCGTCGAACTTTGTTACTGCAGTAATTAACGAAAAAGCATTTGATAGTATTGCTGAATATATCGACTATGCTAAAGCGAGTAAAGACGCTGAAATCATCGTGGGTGGAAATTATGACAAATCAAAAGGATTCTTTATTGACCCAACGATTGTTGTAACAAAAGATCCAAAATTCAAGACAATGGTTGAAGAAATCTTTGGTCCTGTAATTACAATTTATGTTTATGATGAAAATAAATTTGATGAGACATTAACTTTATTGGATGAGACTTCAGAATATGCATTAACAGGTTCTATTATTTCTCAAGATCGTTACGCTATTTCTCATGCACTACGCAAGTTAGAAAATGCAGCAGGTAACTTCTACATCAATGATAAACCAACTGGAGCTGTTGTAGGTCAACAACCATTTGGTGGAGCGCGTGGTTCTGGTACAAATGATAAAGCTGGAGCGAAACTAAACCTTTTACGTTGGGTTTCTGCACGTACAATTAAGGAAACATTTGTTCCGCCAACGGATCACAGATACCCATTCATGGGATAATCAACAGTTGATTTTTTTTAAAAGCCTCGAATGAAAGTTCGGGGCTTTTTTTTATGAGAGGAGGTTGGGGAAGTGGGGTTGATAGAATATCTTGCTTTAATGAAGATAATTAAAAACTGGCTCTATATGGATTTGTGTGGATGCAAATTAATAATGAATTTATATCATTTACATTGAAAAGTCACGACTCATCATGAATTATAGTCATGTTCTGCATTCAGAGTTGAATTACAAAAACTTACTTCAAAATCTCAACGTGATGAAATGCGTTAACCTAAATCGTTACTTCAGGAATAATACTTATTCAATTTGTGCCGTCCTTTCAGACTAAAATCGACTCATTCTATCCATCCCTAGAACTTACGTCCTAGGTTGTTGCGTACCATCCCGTTGGGATTTTGAAGTGATTCTTCCAAAAAAAAAGTCCTCGAAAGGACGGCACATACTGTACTTTTCCAGAGTAAAGCTTTTCCAGAGCAAATTCCCATTTAAAAGCAAGATGAGAGTTTAAAAAACATTTCTTGACAAAGTGGATATGGATCGTTTTCAGTAAATCCTACTGAAACGGATATAGTTATAAATTATATTGGGCTACCCCTTTAAGTCGCAGATTGTAACAGCAAAT
>Ga0265293_10004414_pt1 | contig 24826 bp, 19 predicted proteins | sample Munlanlewell138R_FD_192505 | JGI IMG/M metagenome (GOLD analysis project Ga0265293, IMG submission 192505) | Leachate microbial communities from a municipal landfill in Southern Ontario, Canada - Leachate well 138R | ecosystem: Engineered > Solid waste > Landfill > Unclassified | place: Canada...
TGACGCTGCATTTTCTGCCTGGGTACGCCCCTGAGTTGAATCCCGATGAGCTGGTGTGGAGCCATGCAAAGCGCACCGGCGTGGCTCGACGGCCGTTGCAAAAAGGCGAAAAACTGTCCGAGAGAGTTGATCAACAAATGCGCCATCTTGCGAGTAGTCCAGAGTTGATTCGGTCTTTCTTTAAACATCCAGATGTAGACTATATTTCCGACTTATGAGTAAAGTGTCGAACAAAAGAAATCATCGATAATCAATGCTGGCTTTTCTCCCGGTGGGTTTGGCTCATGACCATAGGCCACCAGGTAAAATAAAATCTCTGGCCAATGTGTTGGCATGATTGGGAATTCACACTAAAATCCTGTGCAAAGTCTTTCAAGAACCATGGAGTGGATCCTGGAAAACATTCCCGCGTTGACGAAGGAAACGCACCGAGGTCTGGCAGCAATCCCGATGCGCTTCGCGCCTCAGCGCACCCTGTGGAGGGGTATCGCCTGACAGAAACATTTTTAACGGGCATCGGGGCCTAAAATATCCTGTTTTAATTGAGAAAAATCATTAAACTATGGCGAAAAACCAGTAGTAATTTTGTCGTGGATGTCAAAAGCAATTAGTCAACACGTATTTTAACGGATAGCGGGAAGCGTTCTGTTGGCATGCCGCCATAAACGATATTTTCGTTCTGGTTTTCCAGGCGGAGTTTAGGAAAGCGCTTCACCATCTGCCCGATTACCCCCCGTATCACTTTGCGCGCTAGAATGTTTCCTACGCAAAAATGAGCAGAATGTCCAAACGTACTGATGTCCTTTGGATTTCGTGTGATATCAAATTTTTCGGGCTCGGGATAGAAATCCGGGTCGTAGTTGGAGGCGCCGATAGAAATGTGAACGACCATGCCGTAATACAGCGGAGTGCCATCAACTACACAATCTTTTACCACGTAGCGATGCCTGAAGTTGCCTAATGAATCCACGCGCAGGCACTCTTCAATCGCACTGTTAAGTAATGAAGGGTCTTCTTTCAGCAGTTGAAGCTGGTCCGGATTGCGGCATAGTCGAATGATGCATAACCCCAAGGTGGCGATAATGGTGCCAAGTCCACCGGTAAAAAGTTGAATGAGTGTTGAAAACAGCTCTTCAGTGCTAATGGTGCCAGCATCGTCATGCGCATTGATGATGCCGCCAATTAAATCGTCGATAGGGGGTTGATTGCGCCGCTCCTCGATCAATTTGGCGCAGTATGCGTGAGTGGCATTGTATGCATCCATATAGGCTTTTGGTTTGGGGGAGCCGGGCGGTACCGTGGCCACTAATTCAAATGAGCTAGACATGGTTGTAAAAATATGCCAGTCGCTTCTTGGTATGCCCAGGACATCACCAAGCAACAATCGATATACCAAAGGCTCCGCGAAATCGCTGATCATATCGAATGAAGGGCGTGATGCGATTTCGTCGATTGCTGACTCGATCAGAGTGTTGACGGCCGCTTCATACTGGGCTATGCGACGGGGAGTAAAGCCTGGTTGCATAAGTCGACGCATGGCTGTGTGCTCGGGCGGGTTGTACTCCACCACGGTGCGCATCCCGTTAAAATAGTCGAACATCTCGATGCCCCAGTTTTGCTGGGGCTCCATGTTAATGGTTTCGTAGTCGGTCAGCGCCCATTTTACTTGCTCATGACGACAAATGACGGCATTAGGTCGACCATTGATCATCACATAGAAGGGCGGTTTTTTTGACCATTCCAAAAATAATTCTGTAGGGTCGGATTTTATGGCCTGGCCGAACAAGTCCACATCTATGAACAGGTCCGGATCTAGCTCAGGTAACTTGGGTGCTTGGGCGTTATCTGTCATGGGATGCTCCTTGCCGTTGGCTAGTTCGCCATTTGTTCCAATGCGTCGCCAACATGCGCTTGGTGGGTGCAAATGCCGCCATCAACGCCAATCAGCTGGCCAGTGACAAAGGAAGCGTCATCAGAGGCTAGAAAGACCACTACTTTGGCAATATCGCCGGGTTCGCCTAATCGCGGAAGCAATGTATGCTTTTCCTGCAAAGCGAGTTGCTCGGGGCTTAGCACGGACCGTGAGAGAGAGGTAAGTATCGTCCCTGGCAATACGGCATTGCAGCGGATATTTCGTTTGCCATATTGTGCAGCGGTATTGCGTGTAAACGAATTCACGGCAGCTTTTGAGGAAGCGTAAGCTGGTGTGAATACGTCCCCTAAAATGGAAATACCCGAGCTGGTGTTGATAATTGAACCGCTGCCTGTTTTGACCATTGCTGGCAGGCAGTGTTTGGTCATTAACATGGTGCCGCGGGCGTTGATGTCAAACGCGCTGTCCCAGATTTGGGTATCGAGTTTGGCGATGTCGGCGTCCGCTGCCATATGTGCGGGACGCGTATCGGCGGCGTTATTATGCAGGATGTCGATCCGGCCAAAAGCGTCAAGGGTTGCCGCGACAAGGGCTTGAACGCTGCTCTCGTCCATCAAGTCTACATGATGGGCCAGGGCTTTTCCGCCATTGTCGTTGATATCTTGAGCAACCTTGTCGGCGCCTTGCTTGTTGATATCGGCAACAACTACGGCCGCACCGGCTTCCGCCAGTGCTTTGGCGCAGGCTTCACCAATATTTGCGCCGGATCCCGTTACTATAGCCACGCGGCCTTCGAGTTTTTTTGCCATATTATTTACACCGTAATTGTTGTCATGACCGCTCCTCAGGCGGAGCGTTTATAAAAAGTGCTTAAGCTTCCCTGTCGGTTTGGTGCAACCATCAATGTTTGTCGTCGGCGCCCTAGAGGGCGCCAAAGCAATCGTGGGCTGTATAGCTGCAACTGTATTCTCGGCAGTTGTAAATCTTTCCGGTGCGCAATTTGAATAGAAAGTGGTATGCGTTTTCGTAAAGCTTGCCGCTGTTCATTTCGCCGTAGGACTTCGCTTCTACGGCAACTTTATCGTCTTCTCCCGTCATGTTGACAATCCAGATCTTGATTGGCTTTTTCATTTGCGATGACATCACTCCTGATGCCTTGGCAAACTGCTCTTTGCCCCATGAAAAGTTGAGGGCTGCGGGTTTTTGCAGCATCGATTCAAAAACAAAGTCATCGGTGAGGCAGGCCAACATTTTTTCAGGGTTACCTTCGTTCATTAATTCAAAATATTTATCTATTAGTGCTTTGTTCCTGGTGACAGACATGGGGTGATCCTTGAAATGGTGTAGTTGTTGCTCGTGAAATCCTATAAATCCGCCAGGCATGAACGACAGGTTCTCATGTCTATGACTCACGGTATCTGAGGTAGAGGAATCGCCGGTATTGCGATGTCGTCTGCATGGCAAGGTTCCTGGTCCGTTTGCAGGAATTACGTTAGCGTAGCCGTCGCTGTGGAACAACATCTTTCATTTGACCATGTGTAAAATTTAGCCACTCAGGGAATCTAAAATAAAGCGAGTCGTGGATGTGCGCCAGAGATCGATGCCGGCGTCACTTGAAAAATCTTGAGGCGACACTTCCGACATGATTTTTTGATGTAGAAAGCAGGCTGCAACCAAGTGAAAGATCATCCAGAATGAAATGTCAGGATCCAGATCTGCTTTAAATTGGCCGGCATCGCTGCCGCGTTGCAGGATCGGTGTAATTATCTTGGAAATATAAACGCGTGTGGTTGGAATGAAACGGCTTGACTGAGTGATGTGTTCTCCACTGTGAAGGGCTTGATCTAGCAAGAACGTAGTGCTGGACGGGTGCTTTATAAGTTCGTCAAAAAGGTCGTTGACGAAATGTCGAATACCGTCTTCGGGCGACAATCTTGAATAGAAGTCGATTTTGTCCAGAAGTTGGGATTCTTGTGAGGCCCTTTCAAGAACGGCTCGATAGAGGTGGGCTTTGGACTTGAAATAGTGATATACCAATTGTTTGGTGACGCCTGATTGGCGCGCAATATTGTCGACTGTTGCGCCATCGAAGCCGCAAACAGATATCTCTCTTTCGGCCGCGATAAGAATTTTCTCAATAGTTCCAGTTTTCTTCAGTGATTTACGTACTATGCCCATAGTTAAATCCTCGCTGAATAATAGGTTTTATTAGATATTCTCTGCAGCAGTGTTTGCAGCTCGAACCTCGGCAGCAATTATCTACCTGGCCCGGATGTTTCACCATAGCCTCCCGATTCTCTTGCCTGAGTCACCGGCGGGAAGGAGTAGGAGGGATTTTTTCCCGCCGTTATCGAACAGCGGGGTGCAGGCGAATTTCGGCCAAACTTCCCTCAACCGCCACGGTTTGTCGGCGGTCAATGCGGCACCCGGCGGAGGTCGAGGTACGAGCGAGCGCAGCGCGTGGACGAACAGGGCTCGCAGTCGACCCCGGTGCGTTTCGTTCCTCGGCACACCCTATGCGCAGTCATAGGGTAGGCGGCTCATGGATTGTGCCAAAAGGGGGAGACATGCAGGCGATGTTTGCCCGGTGGCGATGCGGGGTTGGTTTTGCCGTGGAGCGTCGACAGGCCCAGGGTTCCCGCCCGCGGGGGAACTGGCTCAGCCCTGCTCCTCGGCGAGCGGCACCAGGGGCTCGGTAGCGTTGGCGAACACGGTGCGATTGCGGCCCGAAGCCTTGGCCCGGTACATGGCTTCGTCGGCCAGCGCCAGCATGTCCCGATAGCCGAGCTCCCTGTCTCTTGACATCACCCGGGCGACGCCGGCGCTCAGCGTGTGGGCGATCAACTGGTTCTGGCCGTACAGGCTGGGAGTGGCGGCGAACTGGCGGCGGATGCGTTCGGCGATATGCCAGGCGACGGTATCGCTGTCGGCACTCAGCAGCAGGGCGAACTCCTCGCCGCCGAGACGCACGGCGACGTCGTCGTTGCGGCTGATCCGGCGCAGCAGGTTGGCCAATTCACAGATGACATGGTCGCCGGCGCCGTGGCCGTGGCGGTCGTTGATGGCCTTGAAGTGATCGACATCCAGGAGGATCAGGTAGACGGGCACGCCACTGTGGTGGAAGCGCAGGCGCATGGTTTCGTGTTCCTGGATCAGCAGGCGGCGGTTGCCGAGGCCGGTGAGCGGGTCCTGGTGGGCGAGCTCGATGGCTCGCAGCCGGTCCCGGTCGAGGCGCAGCAGACGTTCGCCCATCGCCATGGTCAGGATCAGCGCCTGGAGCAGGCTGGCGATCTGCGCGATATCGCTGCTGGCTGCCGGAGGCAGCCAGTCGGTGCTGTCGAGCACCAGGATCAGCAGATAGCCGCAGCCGTAGATGAGCCAGCCCACGGCGAACCACAGCACCTGATCGACACCGCGCCGCCAGGCCTGCCAGGTCGCCACCGGCAGCAGCATCAGAAATGCCAGCATCAGCACCGACAGGTCGAGCAGTTCGGCGGAGGACAGCCCGAGAAGACGCGTCGTCAGGGCGATAAGCACGAACAGCTGCCACGCCGAGAACAGGTTGTGGATGGTGGGCATGAAATCCCGGGTGGACAGGAAGGATTTGGAAAATTGCAGCGCGGTGACGGCGAACAGCAACAGTGTGAGGGGAAACCCTTCGTTGTGCAGGTAGATATTGTTGGGCCACAGGTATTGGGCGGCGAAACCGTTGATGGTCGCCCACATCAGCGCGCCGCTGAGCAGAAACAGCCCGTAGTGCAGGAGGCCGGTGTCGCGCAGCACGGCGGTAAACAGCAGCGTCATCAGGATCAGTGTCGCCATGGTCCCGTAATAGGCGCCCAGCAGCAGATTTTTTTGCTGGGCCTGATTGTCGAAGTACCCCCGCTCCCAGAGCTGGACCGCAGGCTTCACCCAGTCGTGGGTGGCGGAGTACAACTGGAGGTAGACATCGCTGTAGCCGCCGGCCGGAACGGAGTCGGTGTAGGCCAGTTTGCGATAGGGCAGCGGGCGCTGGGTGAACGGGACGCGGTCGGAGAGCGCGGTGCGCCGCCATTGTCCGCCGTTGTCGCGGACATGGGCCACGAAGTGATCCAGACGGGTGGATTGCGGGTTGGCCAGCCAGCGCAGATCGTGATCGCCGGTGCGGTTGTCGAGCCTGAAGCGGAGCCACAGCGCCTGGTCGCGCACCACGGGCAGGCCGGCGTTGTCGGTGATGAACAGGAAGTCGATCTGCTCCACATCGGCGAGGCCGAGCTCCCTGGGAGCGACGCCGACGTCGATACCCACAGGCAGCTGGTATTGGCCAAGCTCCGAGCCATCGATGGTGGGCAGCGCCAGCGCCGGCAGCGCCAGCAGCAGGGCCAGCAGCAACAGCCACCTCGGTGTGAACTTTATCCCCGCGGACATTGCGGCCTTCACGGCACACCCGGATGTGCGCTGTGGTTGTCGTCCGGTGTATCTGTCAACATGGGCCGCAACTGCTCCTCCTTGAACGCCGGTTGTCGGCGGCGCCGATCACGGCGACCCAGGCCTGGAGGGAGCTAAACCCGGTCGCTGGCCTGTAGTGTGAAAGTGTCGTCAATGGCCGTCAGGATAGCTTTTTTCGGCGGCGAGGTTAAGGACGGCGGTCGGCAAAGGCGCCTGGTACGTCGGCTGGCCGTTCAGGGTTGTCCACCGGGATACGGCAGGGGGTGGCCGGTGGCATGCGGTCGAGGTAAAAGGAGACCATCGCTGGCGGACACTTGAAGTCGGCGTCGAGCGGGCCTGGATCAATTGCCGCCGCGGGGCGGGCACGTATAATCCGTTGACCAGACATCAGAAGGATGGCGTCATGGAGCACTGGCACACCCTTTCCCCGAACAGTGTACGACAGCGGCAGCAGACGCCCGAAGGCGGCCTCGGCGAACAACAAGTGCGGGTCCGCCTCGCCAGCCATGGTCCCAATCGCCTGGCGCCGCCGAAACGCCGCGGGCCACTGCTGCGGCTGCTGCTCCAGTTCCACAATATTCTGCTCTACGTGATGATGGCCGGCGCCCTGGTCACCGCCCTGCTCGGACACTGGGTCGATACCGGCGTGCTGCTGGCCGCGGTAATCATCAACGGCGTCATCGGTTTCATCCAGGAGGGCAAGGCCGAGGCCGCCCTCGACGCCATCCGCGCAATGCTGTCGCCCCATGCCACAGTGATGCGCGACGGCCGCTGGCGGGAGATCGACGCCGCCGATCTGGTGCCGGGGGATCTGGTCAGGCTCGAATCCGGCGACCGGGTTCCGGCGGATTTGCGCCTGGTGACGGTCAAGGATCTGAAGGTCGAAGAGGCGGCGCTCACCGGGGAGTCGGTGCCGGTGGACAAGGATACCGGCAGCTCGGCGCTGGACGCGCCCCTGGCAGAGCGCCACGGCATGGCGTATTGCGGCACCCTGGTGGTCTACGGCCAGGCGACGGGCATCGTGGTGGCCACCGCCGGCGCCACCGAGTTGGGCAAGATCAATAGCATGCTGGCCGGCATCCAGCCGCTGACCACCCCGCTGCTGCGCCAGATCGACCACTTCGGCCGTATCCTGGCGCTGGTGATCCTGGGCGCGGCGGTGGCGACTTTCGTGCTCGGCACCGTGGTTCGCGGCCATCCGCCGGCGGAGATGTTCATGATGGCGGTGGCGCTGGTGGCATCGGCGATCCCGGAGGGGCTGCCGGCGTTGATGACCGTCACCCTCGCCCTCGGCGTGCAGCGCATGGCGCGGCGCAACGCCATCATCCGCCGCCTGCCGGCGGTCGAGACCCTGGGGTCGGTAACCGTGATCTGTTCCGACAAGACCGGGACCCTGACCCGCAATGAGATGACCGTGCAGCGGGTGGTGTGCGCCGGATACGCCTTCAATGTCGGCGGTGTCGGCTATGCCCCGGTGGGCGGTTTCAGTGTCGACGGGCGCGCTGTCGCCGTCGACCGCTATCCCGCTCTGGCGCAGGCGATCCGCGCCGGCACGCTGTGCAATGACGCCCGCTTGCTGGAGGAGGCGGAGCAGTGGCGGGTGGAGGGCGATCCCACCGAGGGCGCGCTGCTGGTGCTCGGCGGCAAGGCCGGCTGGCAGCAGGCCGGGCTCGAGGCCGACTGGCCGCGCATCGACTCGATTCCGTTCGAATCGGAAAACCGCTTCATGGCCACTCAGCACCGGGACCGGGACGGAGTGCCGTGGATCTACGTCAAGGGCGCCCCCGAGCGGCTCTTCGATATCTGTGACCGCCAGCTGGACCCGGCCGGGGAGGGCCCCCTCGACGTCGACTACTGGCGGCGCATGGCCACCGACATCGCTTCCCAGGGGCTGCGCTTGTTGGCCCTGGCCGCCAAGCGCGCCGCTCCCGCCGGAGAGCGGCTGGCGGTCGCCGACATCGGCGAAGGCTTCACCCTGCTCGCCCTGGTGGGGATCATCGACCCCCCGCGGGAGGAGGCGATCCACGCCGTGGCCGACTGCCACCGCGCCGGTATCCGGGTCAAGATGATCACCGGCGACCACGCCGAGACCGCCCGCTCGATCGGCGCCCAGTTGGGCATCGGCATCGGCAAGCCGGCCATCACCGGCGCCGAGATCCAGGTGATGGATGATGCCGCGCTGCGCCGGGTGGTGATGGAGGTGGACATCTTTGCCCGCGCCAGTCCCGAGCACAAGCTGCGTCTGGTGCAGGCGCTCAGGGAGGACGGCCAGGTGGTGGCGATGACCGGCGACGGGGTCAATGACGCGCCGGCCCTGAAGAGTGCCGATGTCGGCGTGGCCATGGGCCACAAGGGCACCGAGGCGGCCAAGGAAGCTGCAGACATGGTGCTCGCGGACGACAATTTCGCCACCATTGCCGCCGCGGTCCACGAAGGACGGGCGGTGTATGACAATCTCAAAAAGTTCATCCTGTTCATGCTGCCCACCAATGGCGGCGAATCGCTGGTGGTGATCGCCGCGATTCTCTTCAACCTGGTCCTGCCGCTGACTCCGGCGCAGGTGCTGTGGATCAATATGGTCACCTCCACGTGCCTCGGGCTGGCGCTCGCCTTCGAGCCGCCGGAGGGCAATATCATGGCGCGTCGCCCGCGGCCGCCGGGGGAGGCCCTGCTCTCGGGCCATTTCATCTGGCGGGTGGTGATGGTGTCGGTGCTGATGATGGCCGGTGCCCTCGGCTTGTTCCTGTGGGAGCTGGATCGCGGCACCAGCCTCGACGCGGCGCGGACCATGGCGGTCAATGCGGTGGTGATGGCGGAAATGTTCTACCTGCTCAACAGCCGCTACCTGATGGCGCCGGTGACGACGGTCAGTGGACTGTTCGGCAATCGCTACGTGTTGCTGGCGATCGCCGCCTGTGCCCTGCTGCAGCTGGCCTATACCCATACCCCGCTGTTGCAGGGCATCTTTGGTTCGACCGACCTGTCCGCCGCGGAATGGCTGAGGGTGGTGGCGGCCGGCCTGCTGGTGTTCATCGCGGTCGAGACCGAGAAATGGGTGATCCGGCGCACCGGCTGGGCATTCGCCCGCTAGGTCTGTTGGCCGGCAACAGTCCCTGGCGGGCCGCTTCGCCGCGGGCCTTTCAGGCTTTCATCGCGTTTCCGGTTCAGGGTGTTGGTCCGGGAGTTCCGCCGGGGCGGCCGGTGCCGCCAGGTTGCGGAAGTCGGCGCCGCTGGGCTGTTGGAACACACGCAGGCCGAACTCGGGGAGAATGGCCAGCAGGTGGTCGAAAATATCCGACTGGGCGCCCTCGTAGGCGACCCAGGCGGTGGTGTTGGTGAAGCAGTAGATCTCCAGTGGCAGGCCCTCGGGGCCCGGGCTCAACTGGCGGACCATCATGGTCATGCCCTGGTGAATCCGCGGGTGGTTGCGCAGGTAGCGCTCGACATAGGCGCGGAAGGTGCCGATATTGGTGATCCGCCGGGCATTGACCTGGCTGGCGGCATAGCTGCCCAGGCGGCTGTTCCAGTCTGCCAGTTCCCGCTCCTTGGCTTCGAGATAGTCATCGAGCAGGGCGAAGCGGCGCAGCGCCTGCTGTTCGCCGGCTTCGAGGAAGCGCAGGCTGTTCTGGTCGAGGTAGATGGATCTTTTGATCCGCCGCCCGCCGGATTCGGTCATCCCCCGCCAGTTCTTGAAGGATTCGCTGATCAGGCGCTTGGTGGGAATGGTGGTGATGGTCTTGTCCCAGTTCTGCACCTTGACGGTGTGCAGCGCCATGTCGATCACATCGCCGTCGGCGTTGAGCTGCGGCATCTCGATCCAGTCGCCGACCCGCACCATGTCGTTGGAGGTGATCTGGACACTGGCCACCAGCGACAGCAGGGTATCCTGGAATACCAACATCAGCACCGCGGCCATGGCGCCGAGGCCGGAGAGCAGGATCAGCGGCGAGCGGTCGATCAGCGTGGCGATGATCAGCAGCACCGCGATGGCGTAGACCACGATCTTCACCACCTCGAGGTAGCCCTTGATGGGCCGGTTGGCGGCGTCCGGGCGGCGCTGGTAGATATTGTTGACCAGGTTGAGCAGCGCGCCGATGGCCATGGCGACGGTCAGTACGATAAAGGCGCTGCTGACGTTGCGCACCACCACGGCGGCGACTTCCGGCAACCCCGGGACCAGGGTTATGCCGGCGTACAGTATCAGCGCGGGGATGATATTTGCCAGCCGGGGAACGACGCTGTGATTGGCCAGTACCTGGTCCTTGCCCCACGCGGTGTTCTTCAACAATCTGTACATGCCGCGCAGCAGAATCTGTTTGGTGATCCAATTGGCCAGCCAGGCGACGGCCGCCAGGGCGGCGGTGGCGAGCAGGGTGAAGATCCAGGAATCTTTGTTCAAGTGATCGATAAAATCAAATAGCGTGTCGTTCACGGTCGGGGGCTCACTTTGCTGGGTAAAACGTGGAATGCGGACTCTGTTTGCGGCGAGGCGGCGCTGTCCGGCGCGGCGCAATGCTGGCGGTGATCATTGGCTCAGGGTTACATATCTCGCCCGGCGGTGCAAACCGGAGCCGGCGAAAATGGCGGATCGCGTCGCCACCATTGCCTTGCCAAGGGCGCCTAAACTCCGGAGAATGCGGCGATAACAGATATAAACCATAAGGTGATTACCCAATGCAGCACTTCCCTGTCGATCTGTCGGAACTGACACCGGCCATTCTTACCGCTACCCTGCACCGGCTCTACCCCGGCGCCACCGTCGAGGATTTCACCGTCGTCGAATCCAGGACCTACGGCGAGGCCATGGTGTCGACCGCCGCCCGCGCGGTGCTCGATCTCACTTACAGTGGCGCCCCTGAGCTTCCGCAGCGGGTGGTGCTCAAGCTGGCGCGGGACAGCAGCAAGCTGCTGGCGCCCTTCTACGCCAACGAGGTGAATTTCTACAACCACCTGCGCCCGGGCCTCGATATCGAGACCCCGCTCACCCTGGGCGGCGACTATGACGCCGAAACCGGCCAGTTCGGCCTGTTGCTCGAGGACCTCAGCCGTCGCGACGCCCACTTTCCCAACGTCACCGAGGCCATCAACCTGGCCCAGGTGGAATCCCTGGTCGACGTGCTGGCGAAACTTCACGCCACGTTCTGGGAGAGCCCGCGCTTTGCCGGTGATATGGCCTGGGTGCAGTCACATGTGGCGGGCGAGGTGATCACCCTGCAGAACGAGGCGGCCACGCCGCTGATCCAGCACGAAATCGACCACGAGAACTTCAAGCGCGAGATGGTCCAGCGGCTGCGCACCACCGGCGCCGAGATGCGCGCCGGCATGATGGCGGTGCAGCAGCACCAGGCGACCCTGCCCCAGACCCTGCTCCACGGCGACACCCACCTGGGCAACACCTACCTGCTGCCCGGCGACAAGGGCGGCTTCCTCGACTGGCAACTGATGGTGCGCGGCTACTGCATGCACGACGTCAACTATCTGGTGACCACGGCGCTGTCCATCGAGCAGCGCCGCAACCACGAGCAGGAACTGCTGAAACGCTACCTGGCGCGGCTGGCGGAACTCGGTGTCAGCAATCCGCCCTCCTTCGATACCGCCTGGAAGGAATACCGCCGCACCCTGGTATGGGGTGTCTACTACGGCTGGCTCACCACCCCGGTGGTCAACTACGGCTGGGAGATCAACGTGCTCAACCACCTGCGCCTGACCACCGCCTACGAGGATCTGGAAACCGGCAAGCTGGTGGCGGAGCTGCTGTAGCCGGGATCGCCTCGCAATCGACGGGCGCCCCCGGGGCGCAGGTCCTGAACGGTTCCCGCAGCCCAGCACTGGAGGCCGTGGTGGCGACATTCTGTCGCCGCCGCCGGGCGCCGTCCGGAGGCCGGCTGCCCGGTCTGCTATCATCACCGGCTCCGCTACCTGAAGTGATCGCCGTTTCATGGATACCTTGTCCCACGCGTTGCTCGGCGCCGCCATCGGCCAATGTGTCCTCGGGCGCCGCGTCGGCAACCGCGCCCTCGCCGCTGGCGCGCTCGTTGCGTTGCTTCCCGATATCGATGTGCCCATAGGGCAGTGGCTGGGGGACGCGGCGGCGCTGACTTTTCATCGCGGTATCACCCACTCTCTGCTGTTTGCCACCGTGGTGGCGCTGGGTGTCGGCGCTCTGCTGGCGCGCTTGTGGCCGGCGGCGGGGTGGCGGCCCTGGGCGGCGATGAGCGCCGCGGTGCTGGCCAGCCACCTGGCCCTCGATGCCTTTACTTCCTATGGTATCCAGTTGCTGTTGCCCTTCAGCGACCGCAGTTTCGCTCTCGCCAGCGTGTCGGTGATCGACCCGCTCTACACACTGCCACTGCTGGTGATGGTGCTGATCATTCCCTGGCTGGCGCGGCCGCGCTTGGTGCGCACCGGTCTCGCGGTGGCGGGGATCGCCCTTTCGACCTGCTACCTCGGTGCGACGCTGGTGGCCAAACACCATGTGGAGGGCCAGTTTGCCGGTGGCTTCGCCGCTGCGGGCATCGAACCCCGGCGCCTGTTCGTCAAGCCCACCATGTTCAACAGCCTGCTGTGGCGCGCCATTGCCGAGACCGACGACGGCTACCAGGTGGGTTTTTATTCCCTGCTGGATGAGCGGGCACCGGCGGAGTTCATCCACTTTCCCGGCAATGACCATCTGCTCGATGGCTACCGCGAGTCGGCGGTGGTGGCGGATCTGGTCAAGGTCTCCGATGGCTACTACCAGGTGGTGGCGGAGGGTGGTGAACTGCTGTTCCACGACCTGCGCTACGGCCGGGCCTTCGAGTGGCTCGGTGACGATCGACCCCACGTGTTCACCTACCGCCTGCTCAGGGAACAAGGCCGGGTGGTGGATATGGAAACGCTGAGCCTCCAGGTGGACCGGGAGCGGGATCGCGAAACATTTCAGGCATTGGTCGCCCGCGCTTTGGGGTGTTGCGGCTGAGCGGCCTGGCGCCGCTGCCGGAGCGAGCGCCTCAGGTATAGATCTCGCCGCGATAGCCGTTGAGCACGGCCACGGCCTGTTCCCGGCCGATATCTTCATCCACGGCGATGTCGCGGGCGCGCAGTTTGTCGGCCCAGTGATCGGGCTTGTCGCCTTCATCGAAACCGATGGCCTCGGCGTCGGAACCGCGGGCACCGCACACCACGCGCCGCACGCCGGCATAGGGAATGGCGCCGAGGCACATGGCGCAGGGCGCGCAGCTGGTGACCAGGGTGAAGTGGCCGGCGGTGGACAGGTCGTGGCTGTCGAGCCGCTGTTGGGCCAGCAGCAGGGCGACCACTTCGGCGTGGAGAAGGGAGGCGCCGGCGGGCACCACGCGGTTGACGCCGAGGGCCACCAGGTCGAGCCCCTCACCGAGCACGGCGGCGGCGAAGGGGCCGCCACCCTCCACGCCGTTGATCTCTGCCGCCGCGACCACGAAGGCCATGGCTTCGGGCAGGTCGGCAAAATGCCGGGGCTGCCGGTTGAGCCGCTCGAGCCAGTCGGGCAGCGGTATGGTGAAGACGTTGGGGTGGGGGGGCGGTGTCGTCATGGCGGTTCGTCATCCTCTGGGTTGCGCGGACGCCAGTCATTCAACCATTGTTGGGCGGGCACTGGCCAGGAGTAAAGGAAACCCTGGTGGATCACATTGCCCCGGGCGTTGAGGAAATCCGCCTGGGCCTTTGTTTCGACGCCTTCCGCAACCACCGTCAGGCTGAGATTGTCGGCGATGGTGATGATGGTTTCCACCAGCGCGGCGTCGTCGCTGTCTTCGGGCAGATCCTGGATGAAACTCTTGTCGATCTTGACCTCGCAGATCGGCAGACGCTTGAGATAGGACAGTGAGGAGTAGCCGGTACCGAAGTCGTCCAGTGAAAACTGGACGCCAAGGGCGGTGATGTCGCGCATTTTGCTCACCACCGTATCGAGGCTGTCGAGCATCATCCCCTCGGTGACTTCCAATGTCAGTTGGCAGGGATTGGCGCCGGTGATGGCCAGCAGCCGCTTCAACCAATCGACGAAGTCGGTCTTGCGCAGTTGCCGCGGCGAAAGGTTGACGGCGAGCCGCAGGTTGCGCCCCAGGCTCTGCTGTTCGGCGATGATGCGGCAGGCCTGTTCCAGCACCCAGGCGCCGATCTCGACGATCAGGTCCGATTGTTCGGCGATGGGGATGAACAGCGACGGCGGAACCAGCCCCCGCTCCGGGTGGTGCCAGCGCAGCAGCGCTTCGGCGCCGATGACGCGCCCCCGGCGGTCGACCTGGGATTGCAGATAGAGCGCCAATTGGTCGTTCTGCAAGCCGCTGCGCAGCGCGCTCTCGAGGGCATAGCGGGCCTTGGCCTGCTCGCCCATCTCGACTTCGAAAAAGGCCGTCTGGTTGCCTCCCGCGGCCATTGCCCGGTGCAGCGCGGTGTCGGCGCGGCTGAGCACCTGGGCGGCGCTCTCGTCGGCCACCTCGGGGAACAGGGTGATACCGAGAGAGACCGAAATGGTGACCGTTTCACCGGCGATCGCCAGGGGGTGGTGGAATATCGCGTGGATCTTTTCGGCGATTTCCTCAGCGTGGTGGCTGGTGGACTCGGCGTGGGGCGAGTCGAGATCCGGCAGCAGCACGGCGAACTCATCGGCGGACAGGCGGGCGATGGTGACGCCGTCCTTGGCCAGCGCTTGCAGGCGGTTGGCGGCGATCTTGAGGATACTGTCGCCAAAATTGAAGCCCCTGGCGTCATTGACGGCCTTGAAGTGGTCGATATCGATAAGGATCAGCACGCCCTGGTGGAGGTCGCGGGCCAGGCTCACCAGGGTTTGCAGGCGCTCGTTGAGCAGTACCCGATTGGGCAGTTCGGTGAGCCGGTCGTAGTGGGCGAGGTGCCGGATCCGGGCTTCGGCGGCCTTCTGGTGGGTAATGTCCCGCTGTACCGCCAGGTAATGGGTGATGCTGCCATCGGGCTGGCGGATGGGGCTGATGATGGCGGAATCGATATACTCCTCGCCATTTTTGCGGCGATTGTGGAACTCGCCCTTCCAGACCTTGCCGGCGGACATCATCGCCCACAGGCTGGTATAGGTTTCCGCCGGGGTATTGCCGGAGCGCAGCACCCGCATGTTGCCGCCGACCACCTCGTCGCGTCGGTAACCGGAGCTGGTGGTGAATGCCTCGTTGACGTACTCGATGGTGCCCTGGGCGTTGGTGATGACCATGCTGTCGGTGCTTTGCTCCACAGCCTGGGCCAGTTGCCGCAGCTGCTGCTCGGCGCTCCTGCGCGCGGAGATGTCGTGGCTGATGCTCAGCACCCCGGCGATCTCGGCATTGCCGTCGAACATCGGGATATGGGTGACTTCGAGCAGTTCCCGATGGCCGTCGCTGGCGAAAGTCGCCCATTCCTCATGGCTGCTGGGCCGGCCGCTGGCGATCACCTGGTCGGCGTGCCGCTGGAAGCTGTCGAGTCGCGTGGCGCTGGCGAAATCCTGGTCGGTCTTGCCGATGACAGCGTCGGTCGGTACGCCGAGCAGTGTTCCCATACGCCGGTTGCAGGCCAGATAGCGGCCCTCGGTGTCCTTCAGCCAGACCAGGTCGGGGAGTGATTCGAACAGTGAGCGAAGCAGCTGGCGTTCGTCGACGAGTTCCTGTCTGAGAGCCTGGCGTTGCAGATTGTTGGCGAATACCAGCCCGAGGATTGCCGTGGCCACCGGGTGCAGCAGCAGTATCGGCGGACCGAAGCTGACGACTGCCCGCCAGGACAGATCCCCCGGCAGGGTGAACAGTACTGCGACCATGGTGACGTGCACCGTCAGTCCCAGAAGGTAGGCTTCGCCGAAGCGGATATCGGCCAGCCGCCCGCGGCGATAGCGGCGCCAGGCCAAGCCGATGCCCGCCGAAGTCAGTATCACCAGCACCCCGGTGAAGACCGAGCCGCCTTCCAGCAGGCGGAAGGCCACGGTGATGACAACGGCGACCAGGGTCGGCAACGGCCCCAGGAACAGGCCGGATACCGCCATCAGTACCGAGCGGGAATCGAAGATGACGCCGGGTTCGAAAGGAAAACTGGTGTAGATGATGGCGACGCCGATAACGCCGATGACGGACCCGGCCAGCAGCTTGCCGATGAGGGTGTCGAGTCGCTGACGCCGGGTGAATACATCGCAGACCACCACCATGGCGAACAGCAGGGTGGCATTCTGGAGAAGAGCGGGCAATATCGTGGCGATCACTGGCGATGTTTTGGCAATAATTGGTTGTCGAACCCGGCAGCTCGCTGAAGGCCGGAGCGCTGGCCGGAGGGTATCATGGTCGAGGCCGAGACAGCGGTAAACGGATACCAGTGGAAGAACCATCCTGTACCAGAGCGCCGGGAATCATCGGTGTCAATGCTCCAGCAGCGGCTGTAAGTCGCTGAACGGGCGGACCCAGGGCTTGCCGGCGCGCAGTGCCGCGGGTAGCGAGGCGATGTGCCGACTGGCCTGTTCGCGCTGGTCGAAGCTGCCCATCAACACATAATGGAGCAGCCGGCCGTTATTGTGGACCTGGATCTGCACCGTGTCGTTGCCAAGCTTGTTGCGGGTGACGAAATGCTCGACCCCCTCGGCACTGCTGGAGGCGGTCAGCTGGATGGTGAAATGGTCCGGATGCCGGCTGCGCAGCTAGCTCTCGGGGGATGACGCCGTCCCGGGATCGGTTACATCCGGGGCGGTTGCCTGCGCAGGGGTGACCGGGGCCTCGTCCTCGCCGGCCGCGACGGCGGGTTGGTCGGGTTCCAGTTTTGGCACCTGCTGGCTGTCGATCAGCTCCTTTGCCTTGGTGTGGCCATTGTCGGCGGCCCTGTTGAAATAGCGCACCGCGGAGTCCCAGTCCTTCTCCACACCTTTGCCCTGGTAGTACTGGATGGCCAGGTTGAACTGGGCGTTGGGGGAGCCGTTGTCGGCGGCCTGTTGCCACCAGTACACGGCTTGTTCGGTGCTCTGCGCCACGCCGCGACCGTTCATATAGGCATTGCCGAGGTTGAACTGGGCGCCGGCATGGCCCTGGCGGGCGGCTTTCTCGAACCAGGCGGAGGCGGCTTTGTCGTCCTTCTCGATGGCGTCCGATCCCCGGTCGTAGAGGATACCCAGATAGAACTGCGCCTCGCTGTCACCCTGTTCCGCCAGATCCCGCCAGATGCGTTCGGCAGCGACGAAATCCCCCTGCCGGTAGGCATCCTTGCCGCTGCTGAAGCCTTGCTCGGCGGCGAGGACCGGCGGCCACAACAGCAAAGCGCCCAGTGATGCCGCGGCGAGAGTCGCGGCCAGGCTGCGGGTGTGTCTGGCATCGGGCATCGGGGTGGATTCCTTGGTGGAACTTGCGGGAACTGCCGTGGTGTCACCGCTGTTGGCGCGCCCGCGGAATAATACCAGAAGCCTTGGCAATCTGTCCGGCGGGGCCGCCCCTGGCGGACCAGTGGCGGGGAATGCCGCCCGGGAGGTCGGCTGCTGGGCCGCCGCGGAGGCCGCCATTGCCGCAAAGGCCTCCCGGATGGCGCCGCGGCCGGTGCTTCAGTGCCGCCCCTTCAGGGAGGGAAAGCGCTGCAACACACTGATCAGCAGGCAGGGCAGGAAGCTCAGGGTCACCACCATCGAGCAGGCGATGCCGAGGATCACCACGATGCCCACGCCCCGATAGAGCTCGGTGCCGGCGCCGGGGCTCAGCACCAGTGGCGCGAGGCCGAATACCGTGGTCGCGGTGGACATCAGTATCGGCCGCAGGCGGCTGGCCACCGCCTCGCGCACCGCCGTCACCACGTCGGCATCGGGGTGGCGCAGTTTGTGGCGGGCCTGGTCGACGATCAGTATGGGGTTGTTGATCACTGCACCCAGCAGGATCACGAAACCGAGCATGGTGATCATGTCGAAGGGCTGGTGAAACCCGCCCGCCCCCAGCGCCCCGAGCAGGGCGCCGGCGCCGTTGACTGCGGCCAGGCCGATGATCCCGCCGGCGATGCCGAGCGGCACGGTAGTGAGGATCAGCAGCGGGAAACTCCAGTGGGAAAAGATCGCCACCATCATCAGGTAGGTGAGCACCACGGCGATGACCAGGTTGCTCGACAGGGATTCCCGGGTCGCGTCGAGCTGGTCGGCAGCGCCGGAAATCGACAGACTGACGCCCTTGTCGACCTCGCCGGCGGCCTGCATCTGCGGCACCATCTCGTTGCGCACCTTGGCCACCGCGGTCTCCAGCGCTATGTTGCGGGGCGGAATGATCGACAGGGTTGCGGTGCGGCGCCCGTCGACCCGGCGCAGGGTGTCGCTGTCGACGGTTTCGCGAATGTTCGCCAGGGCGTCGAGGGGCAGCACCGTGCCCGTCGGGGTGAGGATCGGCAGGGCGGCGAGCCCCGCCAGGTTCTGCGCCCGGCCGGCATCGCTGAACAGGAAGATGTCCACTTTGTCGTCGTCGATGAAGAACTCGTCGACGAAGGCGCCGTCGCTCAGCGCCGCCACGGTGAAGCCGAAGTTGCCGGCATCGAAGCCGACCTCGGCCAGGCGCTCCCAGCGCGGGCGGATCTGCACCAGGGGTTGGTCGAGGGACAGGGAGGCGGGCTCGGAATCCAGTTGCAGATCGTCGAACAGGGTGCGGGCGCGGACAAAGGCGTTGCCGGCGGTGTTGTAGAGGCTGGCCAGATCCGGTCCGGAAATGTCCAGGTTCACCGCCCGGGTGCCGCCCTGGTTGCTGGAAATGATCGAGCCGCGGGCTGAGAACGCGCGCATTCCCGGGTAGCTGGTGAACAGCTCGGTGAGGGCGTTCATCATCGGCTCGACGTCGCGGCCGCGGATGGGTTCGCTCATCACCCAGATACTGCCGGGGGACACCCGCAGGGAGTAGTACTGGAGGGCCGGGACCCGCAACTCGCCACGGTCGAAGAGCGCCGGGTCGGCGCCCACGGCGGCGGAGAGCAGTTCGAGGAAGTCGTCGGTGATGGCGCTCATCTCCGCCAGATTGTAGCCCGGCGGCGCGGTCATCACGGTGAAGGCCTTGGGCTCTTCGCCCTCCGGCAGGTATTCCGCCGGAGGCATCAGCCACCAGGCGGCGCCGAGGATCGTCGCCAGGGTGATGGCCAGGCAGCCCCGGCGGCGCGCGGCGGTGTCGGTCACCCAATGCACCGCGCGCATCAGGGGCCCTGGATCGTCCCTCTGGTGGCCGCCGTAGCCGTTGCCGAAGCCGAGCCGGGCGCAGGCTGCGGGCACCACGGCCACCGCGAACAGCATCGAGGCGATGATCGCGGCGGAGATGGCGATGGCGATGTCGGAGTAGAGTTGCCCGGCTTCCTCGCGGACGAACATGATGGGCACGAACACCAGCACGGTGGTCGTCGTGGCCGCCAGCACCGCGGGCCACACTTCCTTGACGCCGAGGATGGCCGCCTCGATGCGGTCGAGGCCCCGGCGCCGGGCCTGTTCGATGTTCTCCAGCACCACGATGGTGTTGTCCACGGTCATGCTGATGGCGAAGGCCACCCCCGCCAGGGAAATGACGTTGATGGTACGGTTGAACAGCAACAGCCCGAGGAAGGCGACGATGGTACACACCGGAATGCCCACCAGGCCGATGAAGGTGGCTCGCGCCGAGCGCAGGAACAGGTACATCACCGCAGTGGCCAGCAGGCCGCCGAGCACCAGGTTGACGAGCACATTGCGCAGGGAGTCCTGGACGTAGCGCGCATCGTCGCCGATGAGAACGATGTCGAGGCCGTTGGGCTCGAGCAGATCGCGGTGGATCTCGTCCACCACCTGCAGCAGGTTGTCCTTGATCTCGATGACGTTGGAGCCCGGTTCGCGCTTGACCGCCAGCATCAGACTGCGCTCGCCATTGGCGTAGCTGATACCGCGAACCTCGAAGTGATCGAGGCGCACCTCGGCGACATCCTTGAGGCGGATCTCGGCGCCGTTGCGGCGGGCGAGAATCAGTTCCTCCAGCTCCTCCATTTCCTCGAAGCGGCCCATCACCCGGACCAGATAGCGGCGCTTGCCATCGTCGATGTCACCGGCCGAGGTGTCGCGATTGCGGGCGCGCACTGCATCGCGCACCTCCGTCAGGCTGAGCCCCCGCTGCGCCAGCTTGGCCGGGTCGATGTCGATCTGCACCTGGCGCTCGGCGCCGCCGCGCACATCCACCTGGGAGACGCCGGGCACCCGCTCCATCAGCGGGCGCACCTGGTTATCGGTGAAGTCGGTGATCATGTCCATGTCGAGCGCCAGCGGGTTGCCCGGCTGCGGCCCGAGACTGAAGTACATGAAGGCGTTTTCCGAGAACGAACTGCTGAACAGCTGTGGCTGGTCGACGTTTTCCGGGTAGCCGGAGACCTGGTTGAGAGCGTTGGAAACCCGGATCATCGCCTCGTTGACGTCGACCCCGAAGGGGAATTCCAGTTCGATGGAAGCCTGGCCGGTCTCCGCCAGGGATTCCATGCGGCGGAGATTGGGCAGGGTGCGCAGGTAGCGCTCCTGCTCGATGAGGATTTCCTTCTCGATGTCCTGGGGGGTGGCGCCGGCCCAGCTGGTCACCACGCTGATGGTGCGCACGTCGAGATCGGGGATCATCTGTACCGGGATGCGCAGCGCCGCGGCGATGCCCAGCACGCAGGTGATCAGGACGATGACGGTCAGCAGCTTGCCGTGGCGGATACTCGCTTCAAACATGGCGTCCTCCGGACTAGCGCTCCGGGCCGTCGACGACATGCACCGCCTGGCCCTCCCGCAGTACCTCGTTGCCGCGAATCACCACCTGTTCGCCGGGTGCCAGACCGCTGGTTACCTCCACCCCTTCCGGCCCCTCCCGGCCGATGGCGACCGATCGCCGCTGGGCGCGGCCGTCCGCCACCACGAACAGGCTGTGGGCGCCGTCGGGATGGCGCAGCAGGGCATCTCGCGGCACCAGCAGCCGGTGTCGGTCATCCGCCAGTTCAAATAGAGCGGTAGCGGAGGTGCCGGGCAGCAGCGCGGCTTCGGGATCGTCGATCACCACACGCACCAGAAAGGCCCGCGCCTGGGGATCGCTCACCGGCACCCGAGCGGTGATGCGGCCCGTGAGGCGGCGGTCGGGGCGGCTGTCGGGGATGACCGTCACCGCCGTCTGCCCGTCGATGTCGGCGAAGCGTTCCTGGGGAGCCCTGACGTCGAGGCGGAGCGGGTCGAGGGCTACCAGTTCCAGCACGGCGTCGCCGCGGGCGATCCATTCACCCTCATCGGTCATCCGGGCGGCGATCACGCCGGCGAAGGGCGCGGTCAACTGATGGCGGCGGAGGTTTTCCGCGGCGGTCTCCTCCCGCGCCTGGGCGGCGTTCAAGGCCGCCTCGGCGAGGGCCAGGCCGGCGCGGCGGGTGGCCACCTCGCTTTCGCCGATATGGTTGCGCTCGCGCAGGAGGAGCGCTTCGTCCAGCAGCCGCCGGGTTTCGTCCCGTGCCGCGCGGGTCTCGGCGCTGGCGGCCCGGGCCTCGGCGAGGGTGAGAGTGGCGATGGCCGGATCGAGTTGGAGCAGGATGTCGCCCTCGGCCACCCGGCTGCCGGCGTCCACCAGGATTTCCGCCACCAGCCCGTCCACCCGCGGCGACAGGTTGGCATGGCGCTCGGCGCTGAGGGAGCCGGACAGGCGAAGGGCGCTGGTCGTCGCTGAAACGGCCGGCGCGACCACCGCCACCGGGACGGGGTCGTCGGCATGAGCCAGGGAGATGGACAGGGCTGTCAGCAGACAGGGCAGTGCCAGCAGGGGTCTGAAACGACAACGCATTGTTTTTCCTGTATGTCCATGGCCGATGTTTCCGTGGCGGCCGGGTAGCGGGCTTTGGCGATACTACCGTCTGGAGTGATGGATAACAACGATTCGCATTTGCTTTCTGTATAGAGGAGCGGCCATCTGCTGCTGTCAGCGGTGCGGGCCACGGCTTTCATTGGTTGCTGAACGCCCGCCTTCAGCGCCTTTGGCGTGCAGTCCCGCTATGGATTCGTCTTCGACGCCCTGGGAGTGAAACCAGCCAGCACGGCCATCGAATCCGGCCTGCATTGCCAGCAGATCTCCAACGAATTTATCCAGCAGTCCAATCCCGACATCATCTACGTGGTCGACCGGACAGCCGTAATGGAACACCGTCAGGTCATGTACGCCGAGAGCATGGGCAACCCGTCGCTGCGCCAGACCAACGCCTGGAAGAACGGCCGCGCGGTTTTGTCGATGCCGATGCCTGGTATATCACCGCTGCCAGCGTGGCCTCCTTGAAGATCGTGATCGACGATGTCATCAAGGGTTATCAGAATTGAATCGCCGCGCGGCGTCGCTCCATGTCTCTGGAAACTTGCCGGGTTTGTGGGAGCGATGCCGTGCTTCATCCTGTCGCCGCGCCGCCGGTCAGACGGCGCGCACTGCTCGCTATGACGCGGGTGCCACGTCACCTGCGGCCGCTCTGCTGGTCAAGGCCACGGACCGTATCTCAGTGTATGGCAATTACATTGAAGGGTTGAGCAAGGGCCAGGTCGCGCCAGCAACTGCCGCCAATGCGGGCGAGCTATTTCCGCCGTACAAGACCAAGCAGGAGGAAATCGGCCTCAAGTTCGATTTCGGCGAATTTGCCCACACCATCAGCCTGTATGAAATCAAGCGGCCAGGCAGCTATACCGACATTGTCAGCAACGTCTTTTCCTTTGGTGGAGAGCAGCGCAACAGAGGGGTTGAGTGGAGCTTTTTCGGCTCACCGCTGCGCGACGTGCGCCTGATGGGCGGTGTTGCCTATGTGGATCCCGAACTCACCAAGACCGCCGGGGGCGTCAACCAGGGCAAGTCGGCGACCGGGGTGCCCAGGCGGCAAGGCAAGCTGGGCGTGGAGTGGGATACGCCAGCTGTACAGGGTTTGACGCTGACCGCCAATGCGACCTCGGCATCCAGGCAATATATCAGCGCCGACAATTCGCTGTCGGTGTCGGGCCACACGGTATATGACCTGGGCGCACGGTATGCCACCAAGGTCTCCAGTCATCCGCTGACAGTGCGGGCCGGCGTCCACAACGTGACGAACAAGGCCTACTGGGGCATGCCGCTGCTGTCCAGCTTGGGCCTGGGCGCGCCGCGCACCCTTCAACTCTCGGCCACGATGGACTTCTGATGTTCGGGCAGGCGCCTCCGGCGTCGGCGGGCACCTTTCAATCATTCAGACGTCAACACGATTGGCCGTCCGATATCGACCTCCCCAGCCCCCCGATGCTCAAGGGCGTGACGTTCACTTTGCCTTGATATGAGGCGGCTTTTTCAAGGGTTGTTCAGCAAATGGATAGTTAGCAATTGATGGAACGGTGTCTATACTTGACAGGTAGTTCTGTTTTTGGTCCTTGAGCACAACACCACTATAAAATCAATGAGTTGGAGGAGGCTTTATGGAGAGATACTACTACATCAGCGACAATCTGGACGAGCTCGAAGTGATCGAGCGGGAGTTGGAAAACGCCGGTATCGCCAACGAGCAGATCCATGTGCTCAGCCACGACGATGACGCTGTCGTCCGGCGGCGTCTGCACGGCGTGACTTCGATCATGAAAAAGGACCTCATCCGTTCCACGATAGTCGGCGCGGTGGTGGGGGTGTGCCTGGCGATACTGGTGCTGGTCGGGGCTCATTTGTTGGGCTGGACAGAGAGCTTTACCTGGGCGCCGTTTATTTTCCTGGCGGTGGTGCTGCTGGGCTTTTGCACCTGGGAAGGCGGGCTCTGGGGGATTCAGGAACCCAATCGCAATTTCCGGCGTTTCCACAAAGTGCTGAAGCACGGCAAGCACGTTCTGTTCGTGGATATCGACGAGCGGGAAAAGGCGGCCCTCGAGCGGGTGTCCCGGGCCCATCCGCGGGTCAAGAATGTCGGCTCGGGCATACCGGCGCCGAGGATGGTGGTCAAGGGGCATCAGATGTTCCGGCGCTTCATGCACTGGGCGCCCTGAGCGGAAACGAGAGCGAGGGTGCTCTACGCCCGGCTTGCCGGCGGTGGGGTTGTCGCGCCCCGTCGCCAGGCGGAAAGCTACTCCGCCGGCAGGAAAAACAGCCCGCGGGTGATGAAAGTGTAATCCGCCTCCACGGCCATCAGCCCCACCAGTACCAGCAGGCACAGGGGCGGCAGCAGGATGGTGTACACCAGCGCCAGCCGCTCCCACATCATGTGCATGAATACCGCGACGATCAGCCCCGCCTTCAGCACCATTAACAGCAGAATCAGCGACCAGCGCAGATAGCCCTCCAGGTGCAGTATGTCGACCGTGTAGGAAAAAGCGCTGAGGATGAACAGCAGTACCCAGACTTTCAGGTAGATGCCGATGGGGTGCTGTTGACCGGCCTGTGCCATAAATCCTCCTACCACAAGTAAAAGAGTGCGAAGATGAAGACCCACACCAGATCGACGAAGTGCCAGTAGAGGCCGGCGATCTCCACGTTCTGGTAGCGGCCGTTGCGGTCGTAATCGCCCCTGAGCACCTTGCGGGCGATCACCGCGAGATAGATCACCCCGGCGGAGACGTGCAGGCCGTGAAAG
>Ga0265293_10004415_pt1 | contig 24819 bp, 25 predicted proteins | sample Munlanlewell138R_FD_192505 | JGI IMG/M metagenome (GOLD analysis project Ga0265293, IMG submission 192505) | Leachate microbial communities from a municipal landfill in Southern Ontario, Canada - Leachate well 138R | ecosystem: Engineered > Solid waste > Landfill > Unclassified | place: Canada...
CGAACCTACCCGCCTAGTACCCCAAACCGGACACCCGGGCAGACAAACCCACAGGTCACAGCCCTACACGAGCGAAAACCCGGAGACCGTGTCCGAAGTCAGGAGATGAACTGTCCCACAACAGTTCAGGCAATTTGTCGTGTGCAACGTTATGTGCACCGGCTGGCCACCCCTGAGTCATGGAACAACAGTAGTTCCCCGGCGCCCTTCTGCCCTGCAGGTTCCGGCGCTTTACAACGCATCTCGGCTGCTGGGGTTGGTATTCATTACCTAGCTTGACTCAGGTGCGGTGGACCAACCTCCCGAGCTGGGCGTCGTAGACGTAGTCGATGATTTCGCCGGTCATGATCATGTTGACGGCCTGGTCGATGACGCTGCGGCGTACGACGAACCACTCGGAGGGGTCATAGTCCAGGCCGTGCTTGTCAACCTGTGTGGCGTCGAGCCGGACCTCGGCGAACACGCGGTGAAGTAGGTGCTCAAGAGCCGATGGCCTCAGATTGTAGGTGCGGTAGTCGGCAACGATCTCGACCGGAGCCATAAGGTACGTTGGCGACTTCTCGGCATTCTTGATCCGCTGTTCGACACTCGTAGTAGAGAAGCCGATCTTGTGCAGGTCCGCGATGGTGGCGATCCGCGGATCGGAGCTCAAAGAGCGGAGAACGTAGATGTGACCGCTCTCTGTGTCGCCGTCGAAGATCTCGTCGTCGTCGAACCCGGTGCGGACGACTGCCTGCCCTTGCTGCTCGTGAAGTCGGATCGACAGAGACTGGCGGTACATGGCGGACTCGGTGCCATTCTCAAAAATGACCCGGAGTCGTTGCTTCGGCTCCGGCTTCCCACCGACAACAAGCGTCTTCGTCTCACCGACCTCGGCAACGAACAACATCACGCCCCCGAGCACGAAAAACCTGCCCTCCTGCACTGTGGGCAGTCCTTTAAATGGGGCCAAGGTTACTGCGCCGGCGGCGAGCTCTGCGTGCTTGACCTTGAAGAGATGCTCGAACTGGTCGAAGTCGGTGCATTTCTTGCGCTTCGCGACGGAGTCTGGTGATTCCGGTGCTTTGCGCAACGGGAGGTCTGATAGGTCGAGCAGCCCGGACTCGTCGCTGAGTAGGTCGAAGTCGTCACCGGCGAGCACGTCGTCGATCGACCCGGGGACAACAGCAGGTTCCAGGAGCCCGTACTCATCAAGTGGCTGGAGCGCGGCCATCTTCTCTTCATCCGCGAGGATGCCGTCGAGGCGTGCACCAAGCTTACGTTCCGCGATCTCGCGCGTCGACGAACTCGGGATCCGCCCGTGTGCACGGCGGAACTCAACCACCTCTAAGAAGGCATGCTCAAGCCGGTCGGCAGCCGTGACCTTTGTCGCTTTCTCCGGCATATCAAGCAGGCCGTCGACATCTGAATCCAGCAGCGCGTCGAGGTCGAGCGGAACAGCCACGGAATCGGCATTGTCGTCGTGAGTGCCCGTCACGGTTCCTCCCCCGTATCAGTCTCCGCCATCTCGGCTGCCCGTTGCGCAGCCGCGCGCGCCTGCTTCTCCTTCTGTAGGAACAGCACCACCTCGGCGTACCGCTTTTCATTCGGATCATCGGAACGGATGTCGGGCTTCCTGCCGTTGACCTTCGCCCAGGCCTGGATCTTCGGCCACGCCGCGAGGGCTTCCTCCTCGGTAACCTCGATCCGGGTAGCCGTGATCGCATCGGAGATGATCCGGAGCACGGACGGGGTGACCGACTTGCTCATGACCTCGAACGCCCGCTGGAACGGGTTGACCGAGTCGATCAGATTGATGTTGAGGTCGTCGATGTTGACGAACTTCTCCGCCATCCTGATGAACTTCTTGTCGCCGACCTCGCGGACCTCACCGTTCTTGATCACGGAGTCGACAACGACCTGCTGCCGCAGCTCCTCAACCTGCGACTCGTCGAGGTCGGGGTAGCGCTCTCGGATGATCTTGGGGATGAGCACCTTGTTTGTCGTCTCAGGATCGACGGAGCCGGCCGCAGCTTTCGCGAAGGTATCGTTCTGCAGGATGGTGGCCTTGAGATCGTTCAGATCGGTCTCGACTATCTGCTTGACACGCTCAGTCGACGGCTCCTTAAAACCGCTGATCTTGATCGTGCCGGGCGGGTTCGGCGACGGATCGCCGCTCCGCTTGGTCTTGAATGTGAAGTTCTGTGCGAGGACCTGCTCCATCAGCAGGGAGGCGGTGATCGCCTTGAGCATGTTGTTCACCGACACAGTGACCTCACTCTGCGAGGCATCCGGCTCGGCGATGAGGTTGGTGAACTGGGCGTGCTCCTTGCCGGGGCTGTCACGGGTCACGCGGCCAATGATCTGGATGACCTCGGTGAGCGAGGCGCGGTAGCCGACGGTGAGGGCGTGTTCGGCGAACGGCCAGTCGAAGCCCTCCTTGGCCATACCGAGGGCGATGATGATGTCCACACCGTCACGGTCCTTCGATGCGACAGTCGACAGGAAGTGCAGGGTGTCCGCGCGTTTCTTTTGATCCGAATCGTCAACCAAGTCCGCCACCCGGACCAGCTCGCCCGTGTCTGCGCGGCGCATGGTGATAATCCCGGTATCGGGATCAGTGTCCTCGACATGGCCGATGGCATCGATGATGAACCCGACCTCTTCGATCTTGTCCTTCGTCGACTCACCCGAGTTCACGTTCGGGATGTGCAGGATCGTCTTCTTGTCCAAGTCGAGCACCTCGCTGATCGCGTCGGTGTAGCGGCCTTGGTAGAAGTGGTGCCCGATACCCAATGACTTCAAGTACTGATAGCCGTTGAGCTGGTCGTAGTAGTTGAACGTGACAGGCGTGAACTTGGCCTCGTCCTCGGCGGAAAGCACAGGCACTGAGTCGCCCCGGAAATAGGAGCCGGTCATCGCGACAATGTGCACGTCGGAACCGTTCATCACCTCACGCAAGAGAGCTCCGAGCCTGTTGGACTCAGTGTCGGCGGACACGTGGTGGAACTCGTCGATCGCGAGCACGGTGCCGTTGAAGGCTTCAGGCGCGAGCTTCTCGAAAGCGAACCGTAACGTCGCATGGGTGCATACCAGCGTTGCGTCCGGGCCTTCGAGGAAGTCGATGAAGGCGCCGACCTTGCCGGCCGACGATCCCGGGGTGCACAGGTTGTGGTCCGGCTGGATCTCCCAATCGGCGAAGAACCCGTGCGTAGTGAGGTTGGTGGACGAGAACGACGCGCCGATCGACCGCTCGGGAACGGCGACGATGACCTTCTTTCGCCCCTGGTTGTAGAGCTTGTCCAGCGCGACGAACATTAGCGCGCGGGATTTGCCAGAGGCCGGTGGGGCCTTGACCAGCAGGTGCTGCGCCTCCCGCTGAGCGAACACGCGCTGCTGCATCTCCCGCATGCCCATGGTGTCGGTGTTGACCGATGCACCTGTCTGGGCGTAGGTGACATCGACGATGTTGACCGGCTTCTTCGCAATACTCACTTGTCGCCCCTCTTACCCTTCGCGCCGGACACCTGCTCGTCGGCGGTCATCGCCTCATACATAGCGAACAGGTCTGACAAGCGCTGTTCGTCGGTCTCGTAGGTCTTCTTCGAATACAGGGAGTCAACAAGCGCATCGACCTCAGCGTGTGCCTGACGCAGGTCGGCAGGCATCAGGTTGGGGTCGTACAGCTCGGCGAGCACCTTCTCGCAGTGGTACTCGCGGACATCGAGTACGCGGAATGCGGCTTGAGTGAGCTTTTCTTTCGACGCATCGGAGAGTGGTGGAACTGGAAAGTTGTTGTACACGATCGTATTGGAATATTGGTAGTCCTCCCGCATACGACCCCCGACAGCACGAGTCCAGGCCATATGCATACCCGAGGTGAGCAGTGCAAACACCCATGGTTCGGCGTTGTAAATGGCAAATGCCTTATTGGATATCACCACATCAGGGCCGAGGTAGCCGATTGGAATGTACTCACGCCGCCCGGACGAAATGCTCGGGACAATGATCGACTCGGTCATTTCGTAGCTGATCTGGACGAATCGATGAGGCCGATCGGCGAAGGACGCGGTGCTGCCCGCCTTGCTTGTAGCCCTTTCGGCAGACACTTTTTGAAGGCGAGCCTCGATGGGCTTGATTTCTCGGGCTTCGTCCACAAGATCATCTGGAATCCAGAGACAGTATCTCTCTCCGCCGTTGATCGACTCCGAGGATCCCATGTACCTCTTTACGAACCTCTTGGCCTGCGGGTTAGCGTCGACTAGTTCTCGCTGCTCGGTCGGGGTCAGGATCAGGTGGCCGCCGTCGCGGGGCATTGATCCGAACACCATGGCCGGTCGCGTCGCACCGAGGGGGTGTTTTCGCCGTTCTATCACCACGTCAGCACCGTCAGCGAGATAGCCGTTGATGTTGTTCGCTTCGATCCGGACGTCATCTGTATAAATGAACTTCGGCATCCTCGACGTGTTGCGCAGGCTAATGACGACGACTGTCACGCCCGCGTTGCGCTTTGCGTTGTTCTCCCACTTGAATGAGGTGTAGGCAAAACCGATTTCGATGTTCTTCGAGAAGATCATCGGGAACATGAGCCCGACGTGCTCACCCTGGGATACAGAGTTAGTAGATACGAAAGCCAACTGTGCACGGGTGCCCTCGATGTAGTCGGCGCCTTTGACGAACCACAGGGCGATGTAGTCAAGGTTCTTGTTGAATGGCCTAGCCCCGAACACGAACGCATAGTCGGACTTTTGGTCCGTCGTTTGCGTCTTGGCTCCTGCGTACGGAGGGTTCCCTATTAGGTAAATTTCGCTACCGTCGTTGGGGCATACGGTGTTCCAGTCGACCCGGGCGGCGTTGTCTCGGTGGACCTGTCCGGCCTCCTTGAGTGGAATCAGCGGGATCTCTTCACCGAACTTGGCTTTGAACTCGATGTTCATCTGGTGCTTGGCGATCCACAGTGACAGGATCGCGACCTCGACCGCGAAGTCATCGATTTCGACGCCGAAGAAGTTCTCGATATCGATCCGAGAGCCCAGTAGATGTCCCTGGTGGGATCCGCGCAGCTCGGCGAGACGTTCTAGGATCGCGTGCTCCAGTTTGCGGAGCTCTTTGTAGGCGATGACCAGGAAGTTCCCGGAGCCACAAGCCGGGTCGAACACCTTGATGGCGGCAATCCTGATGAGCAGAGCCTCTAGCTTCTTCTCGCTGTCAAAGCCGGAGTCGAGCTCTTCCTTGAGTTGATCGAGGAACAAGGGCTCGATGGTTTTGAGAATGTTCGGCACCGACGTGTAGTGCTGTCCGAGGTCGGACCGCTTCCCAGGTGTCACGATTGCCTGGAACATGGAGCCGAATATGTCAGGGTTGATCTCGCTCCAGATCAGCGAGCCGAGGTCGATCAGCAGCTCGCGGGCCTTCTTCGTGAACTCCGGCACCACTTGGTTAGGTGAGATCGCGAACAGCCGGCCGTTCACATAGGGGAACTGTGCGAGGTAACGGGGCTTCGCCGCGACGTCGGGAGTGTCCAGCGCCGTGAACAGGTCAGTAAGAAACTGTGTGACATCGGACCCGTCGGCCTGGGTGTGCGAACCCACGGCGTTGGTGAACTGGTTGTCGGTGAAGATGCCGGTGTCCTCGGCGAAGAAGCAGAACAACAAGCGCGTAAAGAACACGTTCAGCGCGTGGCGGCCGTGTGGGTTGTCCAGCAGGCCGGGGTTCGCGCTGAGCAGCTCATCGAACAGCTTGCCCATCCGCTCGGCCGCTTTGACGTCGGCATGCGCCTCGGCGACATATTGCGCCTTCTCCATGCCGGCCCAGGGCAGGAAGAAGGTGAAGTGCTGGTCAATGTCCCGGATCGGGATCATCAGGTTTTCGCCGGTCTTGGTGTCGATCGCCAGCAACTCAACGTAGTCGGTGACGATTACAAATCGGGGGTTGTACCGGACGACGGTCGGGGAGGACTTGAGCTCGTCGATCACCGCGAGCGCATCGCCAGTTGTCTCCTTGAAGTAGACGACGTTCTTCTGCGCCACCTCGGTTTCAGGGTCGTCGGCGACGTTGAGCGACCCCTTCCGCAGCCGGGTGACGTTTCCCTGAGGTTTTCCGTACGCAAGCAGCAACTCGAAGATGAACTCGCGATCGTACGACTCGCGCCGCGCGAGCGGAGCAACCCGATCTTCGACCGCCTTGAGGTTCAGCTTCACGTGAAGGCTCCGGCCACCGTAGGTGTGAGCACCTGGTTCGCGCTGGGCTTATCGAGGATGTCATGGATCGTGTCCGTCACGTCAGTATCGTGCCCGACGGTTCTTCTCGATCCGAGAGAACCCCCGATTCATAGGATGGCTTCTCCACGAGGGCTTCAGTCGGAGGGCTGACCCAATCCTCCCCTCTCGTCGCCAGTGCCACGCCTGGCGGCCTCGCGCCTGATGGACTCCGCTTTGGTCGGGCCTGCGGTCCTCTTGGAGAAGACCACCTGCATACCCGATCGTTCGCGACCGTCTCCGGCCAGCACCAGGACCGTCGGTGGATTCGGCTGCTCGACCTGACGAAGGAATCGGTGCGTAAGGCCGTGCGCGGCGGGTCGGACGCCAAGGCCGTGTACGAGTCGGACGCCGCCGTCGACTACTAGCCGAGCCAACGGCCGACCGCTCGCTCAACCTCCACGTCTGCTGGCGTACGGGTCGATACGCTGCATGAATGGGTGTTGAGCACGGGGTCTCCGCAGGCGAGTTGAAGGCTCCGCGGCCCGGCGAGGAGACCGCCGAAGTCATGGTCACGGTGAAGACCTACCCGAACCCGAGCGACACGTACGGCGAGACCGTGTGCGTGGCCGGTGTCCGGCTCGATCGTGATCAGCCTGAATGGATCCGGCTCTACCCGGTGAAGTTCCGCAACGACGACTTCGACAGCAAGTTCAAGAAGTATGACGTCATCCGGGTGAATGGCGCGTACAACCACAAGAACGACAACCGTCCCGAGTCCTTCCGGCCCCGACAGGACGAGCTTGGGCACGTTGAGCACCTTGACACGAAGAGCAACTGGCAGCGGCGCCGGATGAATCTAAACGGATTGATCGGCACCACCACGATGTGCGAGCTCCTCGACCGGAACCCGATCGGCGGGATGGCCATTCCCTCACCATCGCTCGGACTGATCAAGCCTCTGGATGTCGCAGCCATCGCGGTCGACGGCGACCCGTGGAATGAGGCCGAGCAGGCCAAGATCGACAGGGCGTCGGCGCCGGACCTGTTCGGTTCCTCGCTCAAACCGCTGGAACCCGCTCCGTTTACGATCCGGTACAAGTACCGTTGCGAATCGCCCAAGTGCAGGGGACACGACCAGAAGGTGCTCGACTGGGAGGCTGGCCAAGCCGGTCGGCGGTGGCTGCGGGAGTACGGCGACACGGGTGCCCGCGAGGCGATGCTCAAGAAGTGGCGGGACGAGATGCTCGCGCCGGACAACGACGTGCATTTCTACGTCGGGAACCAGAACGCGCACCGACGGTCGTTTTCGGTGCTGGGCGTGTGGTGGCCGGAGTTCGAGAACGCGCTGTTCTAGACGTGTACCACCGCGGCGTTGGGGCGGGTCTTAAGCAAGCGGTCGACCACGATGTTCCGGTGGCACTCGGCGTGGTCTTGTTCGAAGCAGAGCAGCGCGACCACACCATCGTCGAGGAGCTCGCAGACGTGGTCGAGGGCGTCCGTCGCGGCGGCGGTGTCGAGGACCTCCCGGTATCTCGTCAAGGACTCGGGTTCGCCGGCTCGGAACCCGGCGCGGTTGTCCTTCGGGTTGCCGAGGGCGCGGTGGTGAACGTACTCGATCCCGGCGGCGTGGAGCGCCTCGGCGAGCTTCGTCTTCGATAGCCCGGGCTTGCGGCTGAGCGGAGTCAGTCGCACGTCGACGAGAATGCGTACGCCTTGTTCGAGCAGCTGGGCGACGAGATGGTCCACGGTCTTACCCTCGTAGCCGATGCTGACCAGGGTCCCCGTGGCCGCGACGGTAGCGGTAGTGGTCTCAGCGGTGCCCATGGGTCTCTATGGTGCATCACCGCTTCCGGCCGCGAGCGGTAACCCCGCGGGTACGCGATGCAACCGTGACCGTGGTACTGCCAGCAGCGGCGCGATCTGCGCGGCGGTGTCGGGCACCCGGCGATAGCCTGCTGCGATGACAGCCAGCTGGCAATCTAGGCACCGGACGGGGCGGAGGTCATGTCCGGCAAGCGGTGGCGGTGTCATCGCCGGGGCGAGTCGCTGACGGACCTCGGGCTGTGAGGAGTCAGTCCTCCGGCTCCGCGTTGTAGAAGTCGTCAAGGGTCCACGCCTCCGCTGCGACCGTCAGCTGCTCGGTCTGCGTCCGGGTGCCACGGCGGTCCATCGCACTGGCGGTCATCACCACGGCGATCTCTTCGGGTGCCTTGGGACCGGCGACGACGGTCAGGGTGAAGTCTCCAGACTGCTCGCGCGGCCGGAGGTCACCGATGTTCCATGTGACCTCGAAGAAGTCCCCCTTGTCGGAGACGGCCCCGGCGCGCGGGAAGAAGTCGGGGACCTCCGCCCTGGTCATCCCGGCGAGAGCGTTCGCACGCATCTGGTCGAGCGGGTCGGGCCACTTCGGCAGCGGGGGAAGGTCGCGGACACTCGGCGGGTAGGTGCGGACAAGAACCCCGCCCTTACGGATACGGACCATCAGCTGTACATCGGTGACCGGGTCGTCGGTGTCGTTGCCGACCTCGAAGCACACGGTGTTCGCGTCATCGTCGTCGACGATCTGACGGAGCACGTGATCCATCAGCCGGCCGCGCAGTTTGGTGAGGTAGTCGTCGACACGACGGTCGAACTCTTCGACGTCCTTCGGGTCGGCGTACCTGAGCATCCCCAGCTGCCCGGTGATGTCACCGAGTGAGCTGAACGTGTCGAATGCAGCCCAGGCCGGACGAGCCGGATTGGGCTGCGCCTTGGGGCGTGGAGGTGGCCGATCCGGGGGCTTGCCGCTGTTGGCTCGGACGTACGTCTCATGCCGACGCAGCCAGTCCTCAAGGTTCTCCCGCTCGATGCTGAGCCGGGTGAGTGGGTCCGCGGTGGCCGTCAGGGTCAGGTCCAGTTCCTGCCGCTGCGCGCCCTGCAGGAGACGGCGGCCGAGCATCTCAACCTCCTTAGGACCTGCGGGCGCCGTGCGCCCTGCCCCGCGGTGGAAGACGATCCCGGCGTGGAACTTGTCGTACTGCTTCTGCAGTGTGTGCTGCGGGTCGCCGGACTCAGGCGCTTCGACAACCACGACGAGCACCTCGACGCCTTCGAACCGGATCGTGCGCGGAGTGAACCGCGGGGTGGATGCGTATGTCTTGATCCCCGGAGTGAGGTTGGCGTGGTCGATGGCAGGGATCCCGGCTGCGGCGCCGGGTTCCACGCCCACCACCATGTAGGCGACGCCGCCGCAGTAGAGCCGAGCATCTTCGACGGACCGGTTGGCGAACCCGAGGACTGCCTTGGCAACTGCGAACTTGCCCGCGGCGGTGCTGAGGTCCAGGGTGCTCTTCCACTCCAGCCAGTTCGTCTCCTGGGCCTCGGCCCGGGAGACGTGGATCGCCGCGACGAGGCGAAGAAGCTCGTCGTCGGTGCGGAGCGCACGGGTCGTGTCGATGTCGCTCAGCGTGATCGGCTGTGGATCCACCGGATCAGCGTATTGCTCGGCGGTGACAGCTCTGGGCGGCGGGCGGCGGGGTGATTCCGCGGGGCGTGGGCAACCCGGGTGAGTACCGCTGAGACGATCGCATCATGGCCCGCCGCGCCGACTCCGACGAGCACTACGTCCTCGACTTGTGCGACGAGATCCTCGGGATTCGGGGACGGCGCCAGCAGCGGTTCGCCTGGCTCCGCGGAGACCCGTCACCGTCGCGACCGCGCGGTACGGAGCTCCCCGTCGACGGGTACTGGCCCAGCCTGGGGCTCGTCGTGGAGTTCCAGGAGGAGCAGCATTTAGAAGCGGTGGAGTTCTTCGACCGGCGCCAGACCGTCTCCGGGGTCGGCCGCGCCGAGCAACGCCGCCGCTACGACGAACGCAAGCGCACCGAGATCCCCGAACACGGGCTGCGGCTCGTCGTGATCGAGAAGTCCGCCTTCACCGTGAAGTCGAAGCGGATCGCCCGTGACCGCGCACGGGACCTCGCGGTTGTCCGTGAGCACCTCGGACCGGGTTGCGTTTGAGTTCGTCCCGCTTCGATCCCGGCTCTCGCCACCACGTTCTACCTGCATAGGCACGGTTAGTGCACTTCAGTCGTGTGAAGTTGATCGAGGTTGGTCAGCCGCGTCGCCGGGGGTCTTCCGCCAGCAGCGGCAGCAAGATCTCGGCGACCTCTGTCATGTTGTGCCGTGTCACCAGGAGCTCAAGAAGCTGCTCCGGGGTCTGCGACGGATTGGCCCGGCGATTCGACATCTCTCGCAACGCGCGGACTCCTGCACGCGGGTGTGCTGCCACCGTGTTGGCGGCGAACTGATGTGGGCGCACGATCTCGATGTCGGCCTCCATGAGCACGCTTGCTGTGCTGAACCCAGCCCGGCGATCGTCGGTGACGATGGCGTCGGCTTTACCAATGATCGCGGCGTGAGCGACGTGGCCGTCATCGGGATCGTTGAGCCCGTAGCTGTACTCCCGGTCCTTGGGGGCTTGGACCTCCGAGCCCGGAAACGCCTGCCTGAGCTGATCGAAAAGACGCCGTCGACGGTCGGCGCTATCGCTGATCCCGCGCTTGTCGTGCAGGCCGGCCAGTACGTAGTCCAGCTCGAAGAGAATCCCAGATCCCCAGACAGGCGCGTAAGCCTGCTCGGTGGCCAGCTGTAGGAGGAAGTCACGTTGAAGGCTCGGCACGAGGGCACAGGTGTCGAGGACAGCGCGATACACGTAGGCGAGTCTTTCAGACGCCGCGGACGGTCAACGCTTACGTTTCGCCTCGGCAAGTAACTCGGCGACCTCGTCGGCGTCGGCATCCGCGAACTCCTCCGAGCTCTCGGCGATGAACCGGTTGCGTCGGGCGTGAAGCTCCTCGCGGTAGGCGAGGACATCGGCAAGCCGCAGCTTGCGGCGGACCGTGCCGGGCACGTGGGCGTCTAACTCGCCGTCATCAATGAGGCGAACCACCGTGGGTCGGCTCAGGCCGAGGATCTCGGCGGCCTGCTGAGTGGAGATTTCTTGATCGCTCGTCAGGATGCTGATCGACTGGCCGTGGCTGAGGGCGTGGGCGGCACGCTTGAGGACCTCGTGAAGCTGTTCGGTCAGTTCGACGCGGTCGTGCTCGCTCGCACCGGACAGGAAGAAGGCAGGCTCAGGAGAGGTCCCGTGACGGGCTTCGTGCGCCTCGATGAAGCTCAGGACATCGGCAAGCCCATTGGCATCGGCCGGAACCGGGTTAACAATCTCCGCGGAGGCGGTGCTCATGGGTCTCACTTCCTTTCATCGCACCTTTCGGGAACTGGGCCTAGCCTAGCGCAGTTACGAAAGTTGCGAAAGCGTGGTGGCGGCGTTGGGCTGACCGTGGTCGGACAGGAGTTAGGAAGTTATCCTTCGGGGTGGGACGTAAAAAGTGCGTGGCGAAGCGGGTCAAGCACAGCTGGCCCACCTGTGTGCACAGCCATCTGCAAGTGCTCGATGACGGCGCGGACCCGTTGGGGATCCGCGGTGTCGTCAAGTCCAAATTCGTAAAGCTCCCATCGATACTTGTGATCTTCAAGCCGCAGAAGTAGCTCGTTGATCGCGTTTTCTAAGTCCACCTGCTCGGCGGCCAAGCTGGCGAAATCGCTGGGGCGCTGCCCCTCTGGTACGCGAGGCGGTAGTTCGAGAGTCATTGACCCAGATTATGGGGTTAGTGTCTCGCCGTGCGACGCCCCAGCGACGGCTACTTTGATGCCATCGGCGACACCTTCAAGCGTCCGGCAGTAGCGCTGCTGCAAGCTGGGACGCAAACGCCGGCCCGTCATTCACCAGCGCGTAGCCGCCGGCAAGGCCGCCTTGATTACAGAGCGTTCGCCGTCGCCGAACTCTGCGACACGCCACAACGCCGGTGTCACGATCGATCCGCTTGACGAGGCGCGTGGCCGTGCGCGGCACCACGGCTGTGGGGAAGCGGCTGCCCGAATCGCCGTACATCGCTTGGCTACGTGACCACCGCCGCACGATCCGGCGAGCAGCAAGGTATGCGTCCTGCCCGACCTCGACGACGGCAATGGCCTTCTTGAGTCCATATACACCCCAGAACCGACCAGGTCCGCGTCCAGGTTGCCGCCACAGTTCGGGAACAATGTGCTGGTATTCCTTGTCGCCGTCCATGTTTGGCGATGAATGCTTGGTGAAGTAGATCGCCAACCGTTTCGGGTCGCACGCTTTCAGCCCGTTGCGTACGTCGATAGCGGTGCCGGCCAGCCGATGCCGCGATTTCTGCTCGGCGTCAGGATGGTCGACAACCTCTGCCCACGTCTCGGATAGCCAATGAGCGAAGCCCCGGCCTGACCGTCCTGGCGAGATCGGCGGCGCCATCCACAGATGAATATGAGGAGCGCCGCGCCGCTGAAATTCCAGCTTCCAGATGTATCGGGCCGACTCGCCATACTCACGTTGAAAGCGCTTGCGCCACAACACCATGTGCCGCTTCACGCTGGCTCCATCGGGGACAACGGCTTCCCAACCGCCGGGATAGGTGAGTGTGACCATCGAGGGCGCGCGACCGGATTCCACGAGTGGGCTGTAGTCGAGTTCGGCGAAGGTGCGGCACATCGCCGACCGTGATTTGCGGGACCACTCGGTGATGACCCCGCCAGTGCCGCTCCGGTCGTTGTCCGCAAGGCTCCGCCGCGTCAAAGACGCGACGGCCTGATCGCTGTGCGCGACCTCGCCTTCGAGGTCAGTATTGACACGCAGCTTCTCGTCATCAACGTCGCGCTGGTGATGGCCAACGGCCCGTTCGGCGGCTTTCTCCGCCCGGACGGGATTGGTCCATCCGAGCCTTATGACACCAGGGCCGATGGTGATCCGGAACCTGCCGGATTCAGCTTCGGTACCTCGACGCCCGCGACCATGCGCCCACCCTGCAGCTGGCTCGAACAATGCCGCAGCGGCCGTGACCATCTCGGGGCTCGGGAATCGCAGCCCCAATGCGTCGATCGCCCGCAGCCCACCGTCCGCGATCTCGTCGCTGACGGACTCGCGGACATTTTTGGCACATATAACAAGCCCGCCGGCGATGGCCGGGTCGAGGCTCAGTGCCTCGGTTGACGTACGGCCGAACGCTGGCGCTCTCCCGCCCTGCGGCCTGGCGGCCTCGGACGCTCGCGACCTCCCGTCAACCGAGGCGCCGGCAGAACCGTGCCCAAACGGCGACTGTTCGGATGCCGATGCCGCGCTGTTCGGCGACAGCTTTGAGACGGTGGCTGATGGTGCGATGCTGGGCATCGGGGTGCCTGCTCCCCGGAGCCGCCGAAGCTGCCCACGACGAACGCGGCAGTACGAAAGCTCCTCAACGAGAGTGCAAGCACCGTGTCCGGTTTATGTCCGTTCGTCGGACAGACTGAATACGTCAGCGCAGCTCAACGCGGCGCATACGACGCATAGACTCAGATAAACCGCAGGTCAGTGGCTATCCCGTCCGCCTGAAAAGCGGAAGGTCGCCGGTTCGATCCCGGCCCTGGCCACCACAACTTCCAACTCGCCGAAAGTTGCGGTGTTATACGCATCGGCCGAGTAGGCCCGCGAATAACCCAACTCTGGCGATCTAGTTCGCCCGCAAATTGGTGAAGTGTGGGGGTGGTTCGCCGGTTTTAGACTTTGTGGGTGGCAAATTTCGAGGCGCAGCTGGGTGGCCTGTACTCGCTGACAATGCAGCACGATGCAATGGCGCTCGAATTGGCCGGTGATGTCGGTCGGGCCGGCTTGGGGCCTGCTTGTCAGGCCAGTGTGGCGGCGGTGTCGTCGGTGCAGGCCGCGGTGGACGCGATGGCGGTGCGGTTGGCGGCCCGTGCGTCGAACACCGGGGCGAAGGTCGACACGGCGGCGAGGGCTTTCGGTGAGCAGGAGCACTCCTCGGTTGCCGCGATCGCCGCGACCTATCCCGGCGTCATCCTGTAGATGCCCAGTACTGCCGTCGCGTTGCCGACTCGGTCACAGATTGAATCCTGGGCCACCGCGCATCTGAGGCAGGCGGCCCGGCAGTGGGCATCGACCGCGGAGTCTTGGGAGCAGTCCTTCGATGTGCTGTACCGGGGTGCGTTGGCACCTGGCGGGACTGACTTCGACGGCGCAACTGCTGAGGCGGTCGGGCAGCGTGCATTGTCGGACAAGCTGCTCGTGGTCAGGCTCGCTGACGACCTTGCGGCGGCGGCGAGCGCGGCCACAACCGCGACCGCGGACATCGATGCGGCCAAGTCCTCGGCGCTGGCGGCGATCGCGCGCGCCGAGGACGCGGGATTCGACGTCGCCGAGGACCTATCGCTGAGTAGTCGGCAGGAGTTCACCGACGCCGACTATGCTGCGAAGCTCGCCGAGGCGCAACGACTTGCCGTCGAGATCCGCTCTGCTGCAGCCGGTTTGGCCCGCGTCGACGCTGAGGCGGCGACCACGATCACCGCTGCGGTGGCGTCCTTCTCCGAGGTCAGCTTCCCGGAAGCGCCGATGCCGGCACAGTCGCCAGGCGATCCCACCGTGCAACTGGTGGACAACAAGGTTCCCACCGACAAGACGTCCACGGAGTCCGATCCCGGCCCGGGTGAGGAGACCGGCCTGGAGGGCGGTGCGCCGAAATCGTGGGAAGACATGCTGCTTCCAGGAGCCGCTGACGCCGAGGCCGAGGGTCCTGAGGCTGACCCGGGTGTTGAGGTGGACCCGGAGCAGCCCAAGGACCTCGACGAGGCGCTCAGCGGGGTCGCTGGTGCGCCGGTGGCACCGGCGCCGGGGGTGGTGGAGCGGTTCAAGGACCAGATGAAGGCGGCGGGTAAAGGTGACGGCGCCGCCGACGGCAAGGGCGACTACACCCGTTCGCCATTGGAGGGCCCCATTGTCGCCGCCGACCCGTCGGTGGTCGATCAACAGGCCGCCCGGGTCGAGGCCGCCGGACAGCGGTTGGCGGCTGCGCAGGCCGAGTTCGATGCCGCTGCTGCCGACAACGTCGTGCACGGACCCGGCAGTGGTCACAGTCGTGCTGTCATCGATGGTCTGAGCGAGGCGGTCTTTGATGCCCGCCGCGATTTCACCGCACAACGCGACCTGCTCGTCGGGCTCGACGGGGCGCGCACTGAGGTCGGCGGGCGGCCCGTCGGTATCCCGGGCTTGCCGGATAACGCTGAGGTGCAGGCATTCCCGGCGCCGCCCAGTATCGCCAGTCAGTTCGTCGACGCAAACGCCAACATCAGCGAGGAGATCAACAAGGCCACCTTCGGCATGGTGCCCGACGTCGCGCACGACATCGACGTGTTCACCAACTGGGGTGAGCATTCGGGCGCCGAGCAGGCCGGCGCCGTCCTCGATGTCGTCGGCTCCGTACCCCTGCCCGGCGCCAAACCTCTCACCGAAGCCTTGGAACGGGGAATTGACGCAGTCACTGGCGCTGCCCGCCACGTCGACGACGTCCCCACTGGCAGTGCCCATCACGGCCCAGATGCGCACCACAGGCCAGACCTCAACGTCGGAGAAAACCCGCCCACGGCTAGTGGCCAAGCGCCGGACCCGATCCAGGCAGGCTCACCCCCGGCGCTTCCATCCGACTCGCCGTTGTTCGATGGGTATGACCCCACACCGCCCGGACCGCAGTTCACCAACCCCGACGGCAGCCTCCTCTACCCTGACGATTCATTGGCCAGCAAGCCCTACGCCGTGCCGGGCACCGTCATCGATGACGTGCAACTAGCACCGGGCACCGAGCTCGGCCGTTTCGGGTATCCAGGGGGCTCATATGTGGCACCCGACGGAACTCGCTTCGCGGAGCTGGCGCTGCCCCCCTGGTAGCGCCACCAAACCCTATTTTCGGTACATGGTGAATGACGCCGTCGGCCTCCCGCCAGGCTGGCGTATCGAGCAATCCCAAGCTGCACCGTGGTTCCACCAACCGGGAGGTGGAACGCAGTACAGAATCCTTGATGATTTCGGCAAGAATGGCTCTGTTGAGGAATTGATAAGGTGGGGCTACCTGCGGAGGGTTGAATAGATGCCAGACTTTTCACGGTTGACGGAAAATTGGCGAAAATGGGGGCCGAGTATCGGCGGAGAGCGCGTATCGGCCTCGACTGAGTGCGTTGACTGCGACGCCCTCTTTGATTCGAGCGACTACTCTGTGCATCTTCGCTGGGACGGTTCTTGGTGGGTCGTGGACACTGTCGATGAGCGCAATGAGCGACGGAGCGGTGCCGCCCTGTTCTCGAGCTTTGAGTTGGTCGAGAAGTATCTGTCATGGGATTGGGCTACGACGGCGGATTCGCGCCTCGCGTCTGGGGTGCTGGGAACCGATCTTGCTAAGCAAGGGTTTTCACCCGATGTCGAAGTAACCAGATTGGAGCGGGGATACGAGGTCTGTTCAAACAGTGGGTGTGCGATCCTGTCGATCGTCAATGCCACAATTTTTAGTCATTTGATGTCTAAAACGTTGGATGAGATCGAGCGAATGGCGCGAACGGTGCCGTGAATCCTCATCCGAAGGAACTCAGGGGATGAGCGACTACTCTAGGCTTGCGGCGAATTGGATCAGGTGGTCCGGATTATCGTGCATACCGAACGCTTCTGTAATCGAAGACCGCGCTAACGACCGTGTCGTCTTCAAGTCAAGGGAGGGAAGTTTCACTCTGAACCACCAAAGCGATTGGTGGTCGCTTGATGAGACCGATGATCGGGGAAGCCAACATTACGACACGGCTCGGTTCTCCACCTTCGCGCTGGCAGAGATCTATCTGATCTGGACGTGGGCATCGGTCGCCCGGACGGCCGTCGGGGCCAAAAATCTTGGTGCCGCACTGTACGCAGCGGGATTCAATCCAGCGGTCGCGGTCGAGGAGGAAACGCCCGGTGTGTACAAGCTTTCGTCCCGGGCGGGTACGGCTATCGTCACCGGCGTGAAGGCGACCATCATCAGTCATTTGATGGAGGAACCAGTGGAAAAGGTCGAAGCATTGGTTTCGACCGGGTTCTGACCGCCGAGAGTTGCGGTGTTGTACGCATCGGCCGAGTAGGCCCGCGAACAACCCAACTCTGGGCGGCCGGGAAAAACGGCGGCCCGGGTGCGCGGCGATCCAGGTGGCATCTGTCACAGTGGGCACATGCAATTCTGGTCCGGCACGGCCTTCCTCCCCACCCGCGATCTGACCACCATCGCCTCCCTGCTCGATAAGACCGGCTTCACCGGCGTCTTCACCTCCGATCACCTGATCTACCCGCGCGAACTGCGGACGCCGTACCCGCTGACCGGGGACAAGCCGCCGTGGCCGCCGGAGACGGAGTGGCCCGATTCGTGGGTGACCATCGGCGCGCTGGCGGCGGTCACCACCCGGCTGCGGTTCTCCAACGCGGTGTACATCGTCGGCGCCCGGCCGCTGCTCGAGGTCGCCAAGCAGGTCGCCACCGCCGCCGCCCTGTCCGACGGCAGGGTGTCGCTGGCGATCGGAACCGGTTGGATGCGTGAGGAATTCGAACTTCTTGGCCAGGACTTCGACAATCGCGGGCCGCGCACCACCGAGATGATCCACGCCCTGCGCGCGTTGTGGCAGGGCGGCTGGGTGTCCTGGCAGGGTGAGCACTACGCGATCCCCGAGATCATGATCGAACCGCATCCGCCCGCCCCGGTGCCCATCCTGTGCGGCGGCGAATCCGACCTCGCCCTCAAGCGCGCCGCCCGGGACTGCGACGGCTGGGTGGGCACGTACTACAGCTGGGACGACGCGGTGGCGATCGTCGGCCGGCTCAAGGAGTTCCGCCGACGCTACGACCGCGCCGATGAACCGTTCGAGGTCGTCGTCTCGCTCAGCGATCCGCCGTCGGTGGACCTGTACCGGCGCGCCGAGGACATCGGCATCACGGGGGTGATGTGCGCGCCGTGGCGCGACGGGCGCTACCGCGAAGGCATCGAGCGTTTTGCCGACGACATCATCACCCGGTGCGGGTAAAGGTTTGACGGGGCCGTAATCGGGCAACAAACCTGCCGATAACTACACCTTTGGAGGCGTGATGAACCGCGTGATGACCCTGATGATTGCCGGCTTTGCTGCCGCGGCGGTGGCGACCGGCTGCTCGTCTGCCGTGATGAACCAGGGCGGCGACACCAAGTGCAGCGACTTCACCGCCGCGGACGAGAAGACGCAGAACGAGAACATCACCAAGATGCTCACGGACGAGGGCAAGAACGAACCGTCCAACATCGAGCTGACCGGCACCCGCGTCGCGGTGGAGACCTTCTGTCAGACCGTCGGCACCCCCGACAGCCCCATCAAGGAAGCCCCGCACCTCTAAACCCCGGCGAGCGTGCATGGCACTGGCGTTACCGTGAGTGCCATGCACGCTTTCCGCGCGGCCGTCGAGGCCGGCAACTTCGCAGCCCTGCCCGCCCTGTGCGCCGAGGACGTGGTGTTTCGCAGCCCGATCGCGCACAAGCCCTACCACGGTCGCGAGCAACTCGCGGTGATCCTGCAGGCGGTCTCCAACGTGTTCGAGGACCTGCGCTACGACCGCGAGATCGGCGCCCCGCTGGAGCCTGGCCAGGACGGGGACCATGCGCTGATGTTCACCGCGAAGGTGGGCGAGCTGGAGATCAACGGCTGCGATTTCCTGCACACCCGCGCCGACGGCCTCATCGACGAGTTCACCGTGATGCTGCGCCCCTTGAAGGCGGTCAACGCCTTCGCCGAGAAGATGGCCGTCGAATTCGACAAGGCCATGCGGGAGCACGGGCTCTCCGGGTAGCGCATCGAGTAGTCCGCTACGCATGACCGCGGCCGTGCATGCCGCCACGCTGGGAAGACACCCGGCGAGGAGGCGACATGGCAACTATCGGCGACGACCGGATGATCGTGGGTGGCCAGGAACGCGCCGACGGCAGTTGGCTGTTCACCATCTGTTACACCGCAGAATTCGCCGAGGCCGACCTGGGACGGCGGTTCGACGACTCGGTGCAGATCTTCGAACTGCAGCGCGCGGGTCTGCGGCCGGCGGTGTCCGGCTGTCCGGTGTCGTTCCGGGCGACCAGCCCGAGGGTGTTCCGCAAGAAGCGCATCGTGGTCGACCGCGACGCCCACGGCGAACTGCACCTGGTGCGCGCCGCGATCCGGCTGTACCACCGCGCCGGCGACGACGTCGTCACCGACGATGAGCAGATCACCCCGCCGGGCAAAGCCGTCCGCTTCCGCGCACCGCTGGTTAAGGTTTCTGACCATGGCCGTCAACGATTCGCGTGAAGTCGTCATCGAAGCAACGCCGAAGGAGATCCTCGACGTCATCGCCGACGTCGAGTCGACGCCGTCCTGGTCGCCGCAGTATCAGAAGGCCCAGATCCTCGAGACCTACGACGACGGCAGGCCGCGGCAGGCGAAGATGACCATCAAGGCCGCGGGACTGACCGACGATCAGGTCATCGAATACACCTGGACTGACACGAGTGTCAGCTGGACCTTGGTCTCGGCCGGGCAACTCAAGGACGCGTCCTACACGTTGACCCCCGAGGGCGACAAGACCCGGGTCCGGTTCGACATGAAAGTGGACCCGTCGGTGCCCATCCCCGGCTTCCTGCTCAAGCGCACGCTCAAGGGCGGCATGGAGACCGCGACCGATGGCCTGCGCAAGCAGGTGCTCAAGGTCAAGAAGGGCGGCTGAGGACTCGCCGCAGCGAAGTTTTTGGTGCGCAAGCGCGCCACGGTTACTACCGTCGAAGGTATGGCTGTACGGGCCTCCCGCGAGGTGATGTTCGACGCCTCGCCCAAGGCGATCCTGGACACGCTCGCCGACATCGACGCGCTGCCGTCGTGGTCCACGCTGCACCGCAGCGCGGAGGTGCTCGACCGCTATCCCGACGGCCGGCCCCACCACGTGAAGACGACGGTCCGGCTGCTCGGCGTCACCGACAAGGAACTGCTCGAGTACCGCTGGGGCGAGAACTGGATGGTGTGGGACGCCCGGCAGACCTTCCAGCAGCAGGGCCAGCACGCTGAATACAACCTGACCCGGGAGGGCGATCTGACCCGGGTGCGGTTCGACATCATCGTGGACCCATCGGCGCCCATCCCGGGCTTCCTGGTCAAGCGGGCCAAGCGCATCGTGCTCAACGCCGCGATCGACCGCCTGCGCAGCCGGGTGACCCGCAACTGGGGCTGACCAGATTTCTGTTCACGGTGATTTCAGGGAAGTTCTGCGCGCCGCGACGGTGTTGCTGCTGACATGCCCGCAGGAGTCGTGCTCTCGCCCAGTCCCACCGCCGTCAACGTCGTCGACGACATCGTCGAGCAGGCGCAGCGCGCCCACGAGCTCGGGGTGCGTCAGGTGTGGCTGGCGCAGCAGTTCGACGTCGACGCGATCACCCTGGCCGCGCTGATCGGCACGGCGGTGCCGGGGCTGGGGGTGGGCACCTCGGTGGTGCCGATCAACCCCCGCCACCCGCTGATCGTGGCCTCGGCGGCCCAGACCGCCCAGGCGGCCAGCCACGGGCGCTTCAGCCTGGGCCTCGGGCTGGGGGCACATGAGCTCGAACGAGAGGCGTTCGGCATCTCGCCGGTCCACACGGTGGACCGGCTGCGCGAACATCTCACGGTGCTGCGCGCGATTCTCGACGACGGCGAGGTGGACTTTCGCGGTCGACACCTCACGGCATCGCCGCGCTGGCCGGTGCGCGTGGCCGGCGGTGCACCGATCCCCATCTACGTGGCCGCCATGGGGCCAAAGGCGTTGCGGGTCACCGGCGAACTCGCCGACGGGACGCTGCCGTACCTGGCCGGCCCGCGCACCGTCGCGGAGTTCATCGTGCCCACCATCACCGAGGCCGCCGCGCAGGCGGGCCGACCCGCGCCGCGGGTGCTCGCCGGGGTGCCGGTGGCCGTCACCGACCGGGTGCAGGAGGCGGGCGACCTCGCCGCGGCCGCCCTGGCGCTCTACGACAGCATCCCGTCGTACCAGAGGGTGGTCGCCCGGGAGGGGCTGTCGTCGGCCGCCGAGTTGGCCGTCATCGGTTCGGCCGACACCGTGCACCGGCGCCTTTCGGCTTACCGCGACGCCGGGGCCACTGACATCGTGGTCGCCACGCTGCAGCGCGACGACCGGGCGGCGTTAGAGGACCTCTGGCGGGTTGTTGCCGCCCTGTAGCCCGCGCAGTCGCCGGATGCCCTCGTCGAGGGTGTCCTCGCGTTTGCAGAAGGCGAAGCGCACCAGGTGATTCCAGTCGACGAAGTGCGGTCCGTCCGGATCGCAGAACGCCGAGAGCGGGATGGCGGCCACCCCGACCTGATGCGGCAGCTGCTGGCAGAACTCGGCGCTGTCGTGGTAACCCAGCGGCCGCGGATCCGCGCACAGGAAGTACGTCCCCGAACTCGGGTGCACCTCGAAACCGAGCTCGGTCAGCGCGGCGCTGAGCTTGTCGCGGCGCACCTGCAGCGAATCCCGTAGCGCGGTGACCCAGCGGTCCTCGGTGTTCAACGCGAGCGCGACCGCGGGTTGGAACGGCGCGCCGCCCACATAGCTGAGGTATTGCTTGGCTGCGCGCAGACCGGCGATCAAATGTGCCGGGCCACAAGCCCATCCGATCTTCCAGCCGGTGCAGTTGAACATCTTGGCGGCGCTGGAGATGGTGATGGTGCGCTCGGCCATGCCGGGGTAGGCGGCCAGCGGCCGGTGCCGGCTGCCGTCGAACACCAGATGCTCGTAGACCTCATCGGTGATCACCAGCAGGTCGTTGTCGACGGCGATCTCCGCCACCGCCGACAGTTCGGCGTCGCTGAACACCGTGCCGGTTGGATTGTGCGGCGTGTTGAGGATCAGCGCCCGGGTGCGCGGACCGACGGTGCGCCGCAGCGCATCCACGTCGAGAGCGAAACCGCGGCCGTCGGGCACCAGCGGCGCGGTCACCCGGTGGCAGCCGGCCATCGCGACGACCGGCGCGTACGAGTCGTAGAACGGCTCGATCATCGCCACCTCGGAGCCGGGTTCCACCAGGCCGATGATCGCCGCGGCGATGGCCTCGGTGGCCCCGACGGTCACCAGGACCTCGGTGTCGGGGTCGTAGTCGATGTCGAAGTGGCGCTTGCGTTGCGCGGCGATCGCCTGCCGCAGTTCGGGAATGCCCGCGCCGGGCGGGTATTGGTTGACGCCGTCGCTGATCGCGCGTTGGGCGGCCTCGAGCATCGCCGCGGGGCCGTCCTCGTCGGGGAAGCCCTGACCGAGGTTGACCGCACCGACGCGCGCGGCCAGCGCCGACATCTCCGCGAAGATGGTCACCGCGTACGGCTGGAGTCGCTGCACCGTCATATCCGTCGAGGCTAGACGAGCGCCGTCGTGGGAATTGCCGCACACCGGCGCCGCGGTCAGCCGTTAATGTCCAATGCCAAGAGCCGGCATCGTTTCAGGGGGCTGCATGACGGACACCAGCATCGACGACCTCGAGGCGCGCTACCTCGCGGCGCGCGACCCCGAGACCGCGATGCGCACCGCGGAAGAGCTGCTGGCGGCGCGCCGCAGCGAACTCGGCGCCACCCACCCGGACACCGTGATGACCGCGGTCGCCGCGGCGACCTGGCGATTTCACGCCGGTGACGTCGCCGCCGCGGTGCAGGAGTTGCGTGCGCTGATACCCACCGCGGCCGCGGTCCTGGGGGACGACGATCTCGGCACGCTGGGCGCCCGCCACATCGTGGCCTCCTATCCCGACGGCACCGACCCGTCGCCCGCGCAGCGGCTCGCCGGCTGGCTCGAGCTCTACGCCGACGAGCAACGCGTTCTCGGCGCTGAGCACCCCACCACGCTGGCCGCCCGCAACCAGGTGGCTGTGCTGCGGCGCGAACTCGGCGACCGGATCGGCGCCCGCGACGAATCCGCCGCGGTGGTCGAGGCGCAACGGCGCGTCCTGGGGGAGAGCCATCCGGACACCCTGACCGGCCGCTTCACCGCCGCGATGTGCCTCGGGGAGGCCAGCGACGGGGCCGCGGCGCTGGCGGAGATCAAGGCGCTGATCCCGCTGCTGGCCGCGACCTTCGGCCACGACCACCAGAACACCCTGGCCGCGCGGCAGACCAGCGCGCTGTGGAGCGCCGAGGACGGCGGCGATCCGCTCGACCGGCTCTCGGAGTGGGAGGTGCTCGTCGACGACCTCACCCGCGCGCTGGGGGAGCGTCATCCCCTGACGGTCGCGGCGGACCAGACCCGCGCCGAGCAGCGCGCCCGCTGGGAACCGGACGGAGCCGACGGCCTGCTGGCCGGCGTCGTCGAGACCAAGCGGGCGCTGGGGCAGGCCCTGCGGGCCGACGGCCCAAACTCCGAGGCCGCCCTGCGCTGCCGCTACGACCTGACCCAGCGCTTCCTGCGGGGTCTGCGGTTCGACGCGGCTCGGCCCCACGCCGAATCCCTGGTGCGGGACAGCGCAGCGGCCCTCGGCGAGGACCACGAACTGACCTCGGCCGCGCGGCGGTTGCTCGACGAGATGCCCTAGCGACCCAGCTCCCAACCAAGCGGTTGGGAGGACTGCTAGGCTGGCTTGTCAGGGGACTACCCTCCGCTGCGGACCACCGGTCTCGGTGACCCGCAGAACCCAACCTGAACAGGACCTGGAGCAACTACATGTCCGAAGAAGCCTTCATCTACGAGGCCATTCGCACACCGCGCGGCAAGCAGCGGGGCGGGGCACTCAACGAAATCAAGCCCATCAGCCTGGTCACCGGCCTGATCGACGAGATGCGCTCGCGCTATCCGGATCTGGACGAGACGCTGATCAGCGACGTCATCCTCGGCGTGGTCTCCCCGGTGGGGGATCAAGGTGCGGTGCTCGCGCGCACGGCGGTGCTGGCCTCGGGGATGCCCGAGACCACCGGCGGCGTGCAGCTCAACCGGTTCTGCGCCTCCGGCCTGGAAGCGGTCAACATGGCCGCCCAGAAGGTGCGCTCGGGCTGGGACGACCTGGTCTACGCCGGCGGCGTGGAGTCGATGAGCCGCGTGCCGATGGGCTCCGACGGTGGGGCCTGGGCCAGTGACCCGGACACCAACTACACCGTGGGTTTCGTCCCGCAGGGCATCGGTGCGGACCTGATCGCCACCATCGAGGGCTTCTCCCGTGAGGACGTCGACGCCTACGCCGCGCGTTCGCAGGAGCGTGCCGCCGCAGCGTGGTCGGGTGGCTACTTCGCCAAGTCGGTGGTCCCGGTGCGTGATCAGAACGGTCTGGTCGTGCTGGACAACGACGAGCACATGCGCCCGAGTACGACCGTGGAGAGCCTGGGCAAGCTCAAGCCCGCCTTCGACACCGTCGGTGCGATGGGCGGCTTCGACGATGTGGCGCTGCAGAAGTACCACTACGTCGAGAAGATCAACCACGTCCACACCGGGGGCAACTCCTCGGGGATCGTCGACGGTGCCGCGCTGGTGCTCATCGGCAGCGAGAAGGCCGGCGCCTCGCAGGGGCTGACCCCGCGGGCGCGCGTGGTGGCCACCGCGACCAGTGGTGCCGATCCGGTGATCATGTTGACCGGTCCGACCCCGGCCACCCAGAAGGTGCTCGATCGCGCGGGCCTGACGGTCGATGACATCGATCTGTTCGAGCTCAACGAGGCGTTCGCGTCGGTGGTGTTGAAGTTCCAGAAGGATCTGAACATCCCCGACGAGAAGCTCAACGTCAACGGTGGCGCCATCGCGATGGGCCAC
>Ga0265293_10004416_pt1 | contig 24808 bp, 30 predicted proteins | sample Munlanlewell138R_FD_192505 | JGI IMG/M metagenome (GOLD analysis project Ga0265293, IMG submission 192505) | Leachate microbial communities from a municipal landfill in Southern Ontario, Canada - Leachate well 138R | ecosystem: Engineered > Solid waste > Landfill > Unclassified | place: Canada...
CATTTGTTCCATTAACAGTTCCTTGAATAGTAATTTCATTAGCACCATCAATCTGAAATTGACCTCCTTGTGTAATTGATAGTGGAGCAGCAACACTTGACCTGTTAAAACTTAAATAAGATTGTGAAGTTGTGATTGTAACGATATTATTATTCGTATAAACATCGTCATCTAAACTGGGCAGTATTGATGCTGCAACCCAAGCTGCACCATCCCAAATTTCCCAAATTGCTAAGGTGTCCGCATTTCCGTTTGATATTGCCTTATAAGTTGCCATAATTAACCTCCATAATTTTCATTTATCAAATCTTCTAAATCAGAAATAAACTTTGTGTCTTTTTCAACCAATTGATTGTGATTGATGATTTTTCTAATTGTACTGTCATCGTCTTTTGTACAGTTGATAACTAATTGTTGATTACCTGTTTCCAAGTCTTTGTCGATTTTAACGATAATTTGTTTCATAATTATATTTTATTTTATTTTTTAAAGTGTATATCTATCAGTCCAATTTACATCTGTAAATACTTCTGATAAAACAACATCACCATTGTAATTATTTGTTAATTTTGTAATCTTCCAAACATCATCACCTTCATCAGAACCATTTGGAGCAACTCCTTGATAAGTATATCTTAAATCATATATTGTTGTGAATACATAATCACTTCTCTTTTCTAAAGTACAAGTTTGTGGTGTTGGTGGTGTTGGTGGTGTTGGAGGAATAGGTTCTCCAAAATCGTAAGGTACTGCACATTTATTTAATGGTTGTTTGATTTCAACATCTATTGTTATTAATGTACCAGCTAAATAATCATCAAAAACTCTTTCTACAAACTCTACATTTACACCATTTTCATTAACAGTAAATCCATATACTGTTTCTTGATCATAAAAAACACTAATTATATCTTGTGATATTAATAAGGTGTCATTCAATACGTCTATATAATTGTTATGGTTATGTTTTAAGAGGTCTAAAATATATATGTTGAATGTGTAGTTCATTGATGATTTATTTATCTCAGAACCTTCCATTTCAATCCACATCAACACAAAATCATGGTCTTTTGTTGTTATATTAGAAACATCACCATAACCGAAGTCATTAATTTGGTGATGTTCTTTAGAAAATTTATTTAATTTGTTTATTACACCTTTTAAGTTCATTATTTATGTGGATCTTCAATTTTTTTATTAGTCCATTCGTTTAATTTTTTAACAGAATTTCTAATAATTTTGTTAAATATATTATCTCCTGTTATAACTCCTACATTTTCTCCAATTGAATACATTTCGTGTGCTAAAATTGAAAATGCAGCCATTCTTGCTATCCAAATCGCTAATATTGGAGCACCAAGAGAAACAACTGGTATAGCATACAATAACATAACTATAATCAAATAATAAGAAATTTTAGTGAATGTTCTTCTTAACTTTCTACTCTTTATAACTTTCAAGTTTCTCCAAAAGCTTCTATCTTCTCTATATTTCTTCCAATCTTTATGAATTGCTGTTACTAAATCAACAGAACAAACCAATATAATCAACCAAAGTATTGCATAAATCGGTGAAAATATTGTTAAAATACCAGTAAGTGCTAAAATTATCTCATTTTTCATTTTCATATATTAAATTTCAGTAAAACGGCTCCATTTACCACCGCAACTTTTTGTGTCTTTTAAGTACCATCCATTAGATAAATAGTTATCTTGATTAGGAGTTATATCAGATACTTCACCATCAACTTCTAAATATTTAGGATAAGTTGTTTGATTATCAATTAAGAAATTAGTCATTCTTTGAGCATAAAATTCTGCTTTATTTAAGAAATCATCTTTTCTTTTGTGTAAAAACTCTTCTGAAACAACATCACTATTATCGCTTGATTGTGTAACAATTGATTTGTTTGTTATTTTAGAGTATAAATCAAACATACTTTCATATAAAGTATAATATAGTAAAGTTACTTGTAAATATTCATCTATTAAAGTTAAATATGGTGCTGAAACATAGTCAGCAGCAGTTATTCCTGTTACTCCAGCATCGTAAGCATCTTTATAATCCTCAAATTGAACTATAATATCATCATAAAGATTAGAACCTAAAATCTGTTGTATATGAATATCTTGTGCGAGTAATATGTTAGTCTTTATGAACGCGTTTTCAACATTCTCCATTATTGTAGAACGTTGTTTCACATAATTCTCACTAATTAAAAGGATATTTTTATTGTTCGCCATTTTCTTCATCGTTATTTTTTGGAGTTACACCAGTTTCGTCTTCAATAACTACATCATCATTTTCTGTTTTACCATCCTCTTCTAATTCTTCATATCCAAATAAATCTCTAACTTCATTTCTTGTAAGAACTTCTCTTAATAGATTTTCAGAGTATAAGAATAGTGAAGGTGTTGTGTTTTTGATAGTAAATTCTTTCAATCCGTTAATTTCTCCTATTTTATTGAAATAATTTAATAAGAAATTCTGGTTTTTATTAACATATTCGTTATAAAATACCATATTTGCTTCTACAATCTCTTTACTTCCTCCTAAACTACCAGCTTTTTCTAATCCAGAAACTATTCTTGGAATAGAATGTGATAAAATAACATTTTCTTTTGTTGCTTCTGTTAATGCAGTATATTGTTTATCTAAGTCTGAAATTTGTGTTTGTTCAATTTGTGGGCTTTCTTGTTCGCTATCTAAAAAGAAAACACTTGGAGTACCAGCATTTTTTGCTGATTTATATTTTTCTTCTAATGCTTTAACAATAGCGTCTTGTTCATCTTCTGTTGGTCTTGGACCTCTAAATATGATCATAATACCTGGTTGAAAATTATTAGTTATACAAGCGTTATGAAAAACAGAAATTTGATATAGTGTGTTTATATCATTTAATCCACCAACATAAGAAGGTATTGGATAATATAAATTAGTTGCACTATATTTTTTAGCATATAATAATTGAGGAAACTCTTTATATTCATCTTTATTAAATGCTGGTAGGATTTCAGTATCATTATATCTTGTATATTTCTTCCAATCATCATAGTAAAAATATTCTTCTACTAAACCTTTTTCATTAGCTTTAGAACTTCTAATGTTTTGGAAAGGCGTATGATAGATTTCTGCAATAGATTTTTTATCTTTTGTCCAAATTGTTTGTAATCCGAAACCATTGAAGATTTCTAAATCAGTATAACACTTCTCTAAAATATCATCTAATGTTTCATATGGATTTGGATTTTTAATAAATTCTTCTGTCTTCTTGTCGGTTGGTCCTTCATAGGATATTCCTTTTCCTATACCCATTTTAACTTTTTTGTCTAAAATAGCTGTATGTAAAGAAGATTGAACTGAAAGTTGTAGTAATTCATTTGGAAACATGTTATCTGAACCATATCTAACTACATCACTTCTTTTATCAACAACTATGTTTGGTGATGTGTGTTGTCCTAATTGAACAAATTTGTAATTAATACTCATAGTTTTTTATTTTTAATTTTCGTATGAAAAATAGTTATCATCATCGTTTGTAGTATATGAAATAGTTTCTATTACTTCATTTTCACCTACAACTTTCATGAAACCTTCTTCTATTAATTCACTTAAATTATCCGCAGTGTAATACACTTTATATGTATAAAATCCTTCATCTTTAAGATAGATTTTTGTTAATGAATAATCAATAGAAGTTAAACCAGTCAATGTGATAGTAAATTGGTTATATCTTTGTGTATATTGACTTTCATCAACTAATATTATACCAGTAAAAACCTCATTGGTAGTTTCATTTTCTAATGTAAGAGTATATCCAGTAGTCGTACCAGATATACTTACATCATTAAGACATTCTGTTAATGTCATACATATAATATTTGATTGATTGTTTTTTACAATTAGCATTTTTTAGTTGCATTTAATTTTTATACTATATTATATTAAATAGTGCTATCTTGTTTATATAAAAAAGCACACTGGAATAGTGTGCCTTTTTAATAAAGAAGGAAGATTTATTTATATTACGCCAATAAATCCGAAATTATTGAAGATGAAACCTCAAAGGCTGGTTGTGGTTCTGTACCACCAATTGTGATAGACCAACCGTTCATATCATTAAGTAAAGTACCAGAAGCACTATTACCGCCTGTTATTTCAAGTCCGTTCTGCGCACCTAATAACCAGTATTTTTCATTTTTATCTCTTACGATAGCAGTTAAGTTAGCCTGTCCTAAAACTTTAATAGCGTTTCTCATATCTGCATCGTTTTTAGCAAACATTAGTGTTACCACAACTTCATAACCAATTGTACCATTCTCAACTGAAGACTGAATATTTTCTACCCAGTTAGATGAGTTTTTATTTGGCTCAAATTGATATAATGATAAACCAGATATAGCAGTTACCGTACCACCTGTTTCTGAATACCACTCATTTGCTGTATAACCTGTAGGGAAGTTACCGATATATACTTCAACAATACCACCAGCATTGTCTCTACAACCTTTACTTATTCCTGTCGTTAAATTACAACTCATTTTAATAAAATTATTTTTTTAAGTGGAGAGTGGATCAAGCCACTCTCCATTTATATTTTTGTGGTATTAACTATTAATACATATTATGAATACATTCACCACAGAAAGCTATTTGTGTTCCTAACTTGAAACTTGACTTGAACCATACATAGTCAGTAACTTCGTCATATACCCATTTTGCTTCTGCAATCTCGGTCAACTCGTCAGTAGCGATGAATAAGTTTTTATCCCAAGTAAGTAACATATAATTAGAACCAGCTAATCCAGGCTCACCTTTGATTTTAATTTGACCTTCGTAACCGAATAACCACATTTCTAATGCGCCCATAGTTTCGTCTTGGTCTCTGTAATAGTTAGCTGCTAATCTGTTTCTCTTATATAAGTTGAAAACTGCAACTGAACAGTGTAATGTTAATACACCTCTTGACCACATTGCGTCTGTAATGTTGTCAATGAAATCATCAACGATTTCGTCAATGTTTGTTAATGTAGCAGTTGTTGCAGAATATGTATCTAAAGAGATAGCACCTGTGCAAGCTGATAAGTTAGCGAACCAACCATCAATTAAACCATTAGTACCTAACCAAAGGTCAGCATCTACTTGTTTTTTGATTTGTTCTATTTCTCCCATTGTTAAACCTTCTTCAACTACGTCACCTAAATCACCTTTAAGTGTTCCAGCACCTTGTGGAAAAGCTTTTTTAACTAAATCCTGAGTACAGAATTGATCTCTAAAAGCATATGTTGCAGTTGTGATAGTTTTTTCAGTTAATACTGTTGAACCACTTGCGCTTAAACCACAAGAACCTGCTTGTACGTAAGGGTTACAATCTATGAAGTTTAGATATTGTGCGTAATTTACGCCTAACTGCATAGAATAATTTTGTAAATCATCAGAAAATAAAACACCTTCTCTTAAAAGTTCAGTACTCTTTTCCGTGAAATTTGTTAAACTTGATACTGTAAATCCAGCCATGATATTTTAATTATTTTTTTAATAAGATAAACCTTTAGTTTTTCTCATTTCTCTAACTCTATCCATCATTTTTGATGAAAAGTTTTCTTTCTTTGTATCTGTCTCTACTTTAATAGGTTTAGATATTGGTTGTTTGCTCAATTCAACAACTTGTGATTTAAGTTCTTCAATTACTTTTTCAATTTCTTCCGAAATTTCAAGCCTTTCTTCCATTTTTGCAACTTTTTCTTCTAAAGCAGCTACTCTGTCTTCCATAGAAATTTCCTCTTCAGCAGGCTCCTCCACTTCTTCTGGAGCAGGCTCTTCAACAGGTTCTTTTTCAGACAATTGTTGCTCAACAACTTCTTCAATTACTTTTTCAATTTCTTCCGAAATTTCAAGCCTTTCTTCCATTTTTGCAACTTTTTCTTCTAAAGCAGCTACTCTATCTTCCATAGAAATTTCCTCTTCAACTACATCTTTAACTTCCTCAACAACTTCAACAGTTTCTTCAATTTCAACCACTTCTTCTTGTTTAGAATACGTAGATTTAATCAAAGTTTTAATTTTTTCTAATATTTCTTTTGTATTAGCCATGTCTAAAATGTTTATTTTTTATATTATATTGATATATAACATTCTGTTTATTTTTTTACAATAAACCCTCATTTTTAAGTAATTCTATGATACTTTCTAATACTTTCTCATCATCCATATCAACAGAACTATACTTATCAAATTTTGTTGTGAAATAACCTTCAATACTGAAACCATTTACTTTTCCTTCTTTAATAACATTGTTCCAAATCTCATCATTATTTATTTTCATAGAAACCATCCAAGTTCCCTTATTAACTTCGTATCCTAATTCTTTTGATTTATCATTTTCTGGATTTTCAACAATCCAACTCTCAATTAAAGATACATCATTAACATTTACTTGATGTTCTAATGTTACATTAGAGTTTCTATTAGCTATTAAAAAATGTTCAGCGATCTTCTGTACAGTTTGTTCTGAAAAATATACATAATACTCCTCAAAAGTAGCCATATCAATCCTATAAATCTCTTTATTTGGAATTAAAGCAGGACCAGTGATAATTCTCTTATCACCGTCCGCTTTAGCAAATGTTATGTTGATTTTATCTGGATTTTTAGAAAATACCTGAAAGTTTTCCTCAATAGCAGGAAATTCTACAATAGATATAGCAGTTACACCATCAAAATTAATATCATCAATAGTTAATTCATATTTATCTAAGTTTTCTTCTTCTTTTTCAACCATTTTATTTAATTTATTTTTATACAATATTATATTGATTAATATAGTCTTGTTTATTTTTAGATAGTTGCTCTATCTTCTATCTTTGTGTCAATACCTTGTTGTTCTGTAATATCACTTGAAACAACATAAACTTTCTTATCATTTATTTTTGATGCTAATAGATCATAATCAATTAATTGAGCACCAGAACCACCAATCGCATTTCCACCAGTTGATTGATTTATAGCAGATAATACTGGAGCAAATCTTGCTGTTGCTTGTTTATTTATAACAGCCTCACCACCTTCTAATTCACCAAACATAGTCATTATTCCACCATCAGCATGACTTGGACCATCCAATATACCACCTTTAGCAAACTTTTGACTATCTATAATAGCTAATTGTGCAGCCATTGCAGCAACAAGAACAGCAGATTGTGCAGCAGCAGCAACAGCACCTACAGCAGGTATAGCCGCATATTCTGCCCAAATTTTAGCAACACCAATAGCTGTGTTTATTACAACTTCTGATTTAGCCATTCTTTTCTTATCTTCTTCTAATTTTTTATCAATTTCACGTTGTTTAGCCGCAAATTTCTCTCTAATCAATTCTTCTTGTTTTGCTCTATCTTCACTATCAGCAACAGCTTCAATTTCTCTTTCTTGTTGAGCCGACATAGCTTCTTTTTCCATTTCATATTGTTGTTGAAGTTGATTTTGCTTAATTTTTAATATAGCATTTGATATTTTAGAAGCAATGTCAAAAGCAGCATCAAAAATCTTTTTAGCTTCACCATCAGAAACTCCTAATTCTTCAGCTAACCAAGATTTACCAGGTTTATTCATTTCATCAATCTTCTCCTTTAATTTATCCATCTCCTCTTGAACCTTTTTAAGATTTTTCAATTCTTCTTCAGTTAATTCACCATCAGCAACATATAATTTCTTTATATGTTCGTATTGATTTTTTAATAAGTCTAATTTCAACACCATTTGAGCCATAACTTTCTCTTGACCTTCTAAATTAGCATCTATTATTTGTTCCTCTAATAAATAGTTTTGGTGTATTGCTGCCCAAGAAGCTAATATCACTTCTTCTTCTTTAGTGAATGCACTTACTCTTTCTTCTACTGCTTTCTTTGACTTTTCTGTATATAAAGCAACTAAATCTTGCAACCTTTTAAGTTCTTTCTCCAATACTTCTAATTCAATACCTAAAAATGGTAATTCTTTTTCTGGTGCTCTTTTTATTTCTTCACGAAGATTTGAAATCTTATCTTCAATTATCTCAATAGCACCTTCTAAATTTCTTGTTTCCTTTGTAAAACCACCATCACCACCACCATCACCACCACCATCACCATCACCATCACCATCATCATCATCTGTAAGTTGAATTTTTAATAATATTTGCTCTCTGAAATATTCCTGAACGTTTTTAAGCTGTTGCTCTTGAGCCTGTAAACTAAATGTAATTGCATCTAATTCATTTTTTGCTTTGTTATAAAGTTGAATATAGGATAATTGACTTTCCCCTCCTGCTTTCATTGCATCATCTCTATCCTTTTCAGCTCTTGCAAGTTTTTGAGTAGCCTCCATCTCTTTAATTTTGAGGTCTGTCATTTTAGTAATGATTTCACTCATCGCTTTATCTTGTGCTTGAATAGCTATTTTATTTTGCAATTCCACATTACTTGCTTTTTGTGCAACCACAAGATCTTCTATGGTGGCTTTTTCTAAATCTAAATTTGGTAAATAGTCTTTATAATTTCTATTTAATTCATCAACTAAAACCTTTCTTTCATCAGTTTCCGCATTTGTTTTTTTAATCTCTTCAAATAATGAGTTCATTGATTGTTTTTCTATCTCTAAATCTGCAAGATAACCTCCTTTTATATTAGTCATTTCCTCATACATCTTGGATTGTAATTGCATTTCAGAAGTTTGACTTTTCATGTATTTAACTAATAAAGCAATCCCCGCAATTGCCGCTGCCACTGCCGGTGCTTGAGCAACTTGCCACAATTTAATAACAGCAGTAATACCTTCAATAGCACCTTTAACAGTCATAAAAATAGCAAGACTTTTATTCAATTTCTCCTGTAACTCTTCCATTGTTTCGTTACCTTCTCCACCCAACATTGTGAATGCAGCAGTTACAGCACCAATACCACCAGCCAATTTACCAATCTCACCACTAACTTTTTCATAATCCATACCCTCAATAGTCTTATTAACATTCTTTAATTTACTATCAGTAAGTACTAATTCGGTTTGTAATTCCTTAAACTGTTTAGAACCAACATCAACTTGTGATATTTCTTCTCTTAAATCTGCAACGTGTTGTTCTAGATCTTGTAAAGTGTTTAGTGATTTACCAGCATCAATCTTTAATTTATATTGTAATGTTTTTCCCATTTTATTTTATCTTATTTTTATTCATATACTACTGTAACTACTGCACCAGTAGTAGTAACGACTTTAGAAAAAAGCCTTGAATATCCAAGAACCAGCCACTCTTTTTTCAACAGTTAAATCACCTTTAACATTTATAAATATTCTATATGAACCATCACTTGTACTATCACCCCAATATTGATAAGTTGCAGGATCTAAATTAACATCTCCACCAGAAACCTCGAAACCTGTTTGACACTCTAACTTATCTGTTAATAGATTTTTTGTAGTTGTTAATGTAGCACCAAAAGTTTTTGTACCTGTTATAGTTTGTGTAGTATTTAATGTTACATATGTGCTTGTTATTCCTGTACCAACTATTAAACTATTAACCCAATAATAAACAGCAGAACTTGTTGGTATTGTCTGATCATTTACAGCAGTAAAACCAGTATCAGTCATAATTTCGTTTATTGTAACATTCGTAGTTAAACCACTAAATTGTATTGTATCATAAACTACTATTCCACTATTAAATGTTGTTGCTTCCTCAAAAGTCTTTGCACTATTAATTGTTTGTATAGTATCCAATGTTACGAATGTGTCTGTTGGATCAAAAAACTCTAATCCTGTTAAAGCAGAATTAACACGAACCATATCGTTTTGTGTACTGTATGAACCACTAACATCATCTAATCCTGTAAAGTCTTGATTAATTGATGTTACTGTAAAACCACTACCTGAAGCATCAACTGTAACTGCATAACCTGTTTCACCAGTAGAAACTTGTCCATAGTACCAATCATTCATTCCTTGAATAGTGTTTGTGTCAGTAAATCCAGAAACCCATTCTAAAGCAGTTTGTGCTGAATTAATTCCTAATAAAGAACCAGCACCAAACGATGAATATGAGTTAGGTGTATCTGATAGAGATAAGAAATTTCCTGTTTGTCCAGAATATCCAAGTTCATGAATTCCTACATCATCTCTAAACCAAACTCTACTATCAACTGTGTTTAAGAACAATTCACCAACCATTATGTCTGTGTTAGCCCATGTGTTGTCTGGATATATTTGAGAAGTTACACCAGTTGAAGGTATAGTTGGTGCTATACCTGTTACTGTACTTCTTCTTATTTGATTTCTTCTATTACTAATTTGTATAGACATTTTATTTTATTTTATTTTTTAGATTTCTCCTCCATCTTCTACTTCCCATATATTTATATCAAAATCATCGTTCCCGTTTTCACCCGAGGAATTAATATGATAATTTCTAAACTTAAATGCGTTAAATACACCATCAGTCTCGATCTCTCCACCATCTACATTATGTCTCTCTAATACAACACCGTCTTGTATCTTAACACCATTAATATAAGCTACATTATCTTCAGTTATTTTCAATTTATTTTCACCAATAACTGTTACATTTGTTAATCCACTAGCAACTTCAACAGATTTAGAATTTAGAATAGTTGATTTAGAACCAATATAAGAATTATCAACATTAAGTAATGCAGACTTTTCAGTTACATTATTACCATCACCAATAATAACAGAATTTCTTGCTTCTTCTCCTACTATATTACCATCACCAACTGTTAATGAATAATCATCTAATCTGATTTTATTTTCACGTCCTAATGAAAGACCTAAACCACCTGGTAATACTGGCGAACCATTGTTTCCTTTACTACCTTGATAATCAGTGAATTCTATTTCAGCACCATCAACTATTTTAAGTAATTCTACTTTTGTAACTGTATCTTCTTCTGGGCTGAAATCTATAATTTTATTAATTGTAAAATATGTACCATTAACAAAAATAATATCTGATAATCTTAATTCCTTAATATCATTAACATCTAACTTGAAATAAGCAGTCATAATTCTACTATCCTTATTTATGATTTGATCAAATTGATTTTTATAATAAAGATTGTATAAGTTTCTATTTGTCATAGCCCAACCTGGGTCACCATTAAATAACTTTTGCCACACATCTTTAGTTCTCAATTTGGTGTCAAAATTTAAGTCATAATTGTTATTACCCAATAAATCCCATGGGTCATAAATATGACCAGCATATGGATAACAATAATGCAAGCGATATGCTGTTGATGTCTCATGTAATGAATTATAATCATATCTAAACCTTCTCTTATTAGCACTAACAGAATAATCATTATCGTATATCTTTGATACTTTATATGTTAATATTCTTGGTTTCCAAGTCGTCTTCTTTTCATATGAAACTGGTGTTGATGGATAATCACAATCCCACATTCTACTAACAACGAATTGTTCTTTACCTGTAGCACCATTTACACCCCAAACATTTCTCATAGGTGTTGATGCAAACTTACTAAGTTTCAATTCTTTCTCACCAGTTGCGAAATCACTCACAATAATAAATCTCTTTCCACCAAACTTAACATCTTGTGTATCGAATTTTTTATTGTATAACTGTGACGTATAATCCTTATCTTCTTGATACATCAACTTATTCATATAACTCTGATAATCTTTTGGTGATGTTAATACTATATCTTTTGAGAAATCTAATTTATATGTCCAATCTTTTGTTTCACCATCTTCATAATATTTATCTCTTGGCTCTATAATTAACTTTCTTGGGTTTTGAGGATCTATATCTATATAAAGATTATACATAGTTATAAGGTCTTTTAAGAAGTCTCTAATCTTGAAATCTTTTGGTGCTAAATTGTTACCTAAAACATCAACATCTTCACCCCAACCATATTCATAAACTGTTATTGTACTAACATGAGCAACCCATCCATTTTTAAGTCCCCAACCTCTAACCTTCCAATATAACATATCTCCTTCAATACAATTATCAAAAGTGTATTCTATATCAATAAAACCTGTTCCTACATCATTCTCACCTAATACTCTTACTATATGTGTTTCTTCTGGACTAGAAGAGTTTGGTTGTGCATTACTAATTTTCCATTTATTATCACCTGGTGTATCTGAATAAAAAAAGCTACATGCAGATTGATTTACTTTACAAGCAGTAACTCTTAATCCTTTATAACCAGTACCACCATAATATTCTAACACATCAACACGAATACTCATTCTAATTTTATATTTACTTCCTCCACCTTTACGCACTAAATATGAACCAGGAATATGATTATAGTGTGTTTGATATTTATTTGGATTACTCTCACCAGCAACACCAGGTAATGGTAATGAACTATCCCAATTAGAATTTACAAAAGGACCATAATTAAATCTTCTATATCTTTCTAATTTTCTACCATTAATATCATATGTATAATTACACCAAATTCCTGTATAACCTACATGATATGAAGCAGAAGGTATAGCATCTCTATCACACCTCATCCAATCATTACCATAATAATCACTAACAGCAGAACTACCTGGAGAACCCATATTACCATAAGTGTCTTCTTGTGTCAAAGATGTTATGTTTCTATTTCCACCAAAACTCAATCTACTAACAAGATACCAGTCTTGTAATAACTCTATATCATTAACATAAGGTAATATAAGTCTTCTAAAATATGGGTCCTCAAATTTACTTGATGAGTATTCATATCCATATGTTGAGAATATCTTATCTATTAAATACTTAACTGAAATTGCTGGTAAGAAATCGTGTGTTGTTAAACCTACTGAAGGTGTATCATCTGTAGCTTTACCTACACAACCACCAATAGAACCAAAATCAGCACCATAATCAATCCAAGGATAACAATAACCTGAATTAGCACTTGAACCATCTGGAAATAGAAACTGGTCTATAATTTTTTGATAACCTACTGTATGGTCTAAATCAGAACAATCTAAATCTTCTAACATATCATCACCAATATCGTTGAATAAGTTTAATTGGTCTCCATAAAAACCAACTTCGTATAATATCTTATCATCTCTCAATATTATGTTATCTAATGATATATATCCTTCTACAAAGGTTATATTGTTCTTCTGAATAGCAGCAGAACATTTAGTATTCAGAGTAAATGTATTATCTTCATTTATATTGAAAATATATCTAAAAAACTTATTATTTTTAGAAGATCCTGGTATTTGTATAGTTTTTGAGAAAGTTCCTTTTCTTTTCTCATAATCTCTTACATCTACAATAGAAAAGTTTAATGCTATCTGTGTATTATCAAATAAATCTAATGATTGATAACCAACCTCTTCTATTTCTAAATTAGATATTTCTAAATTAGTATTTGAGTTCTCTGATTTTATTATAAAGTTTGTGTTTGTTGTGGTGTCAATTAAAACTGATTGTTCTCCTAATCCACTAATAACACCTGAATTCCAAATACCATTAAATATTCTAACACCACCTGTTCCTGTGAAATCATTAATATTAAACTTAACATTATACTTTTTACCAACTTCTAATATATCTTTTGATATAGAACCATAACCATTTATTTTTAATGATAAATATTTTTCACCTTCTACAATAGAACATTGTGATGTGTAATCCCAATCTAGATAATCAATCCAATCTATTTTAGTTTTCCACCTTACTAATAATTCAGTCATATTAATTGTATTTTTTATTTGATAGTCTAAAACTAAATGTATATTGTCTTAAACCTTTCTGTGATGTTTCTACTAAAACATTCTCAATATTAGAAACAACTGGATACCACTCACCATCAATATATGCAAATATGTTTTTAGAAACCCATAAATCTCTCATATCATCTACTTGTTCATCTGTTAGCCAATCTGTATTAACTACCCAATCAGTTTCAATATCAGTATGGAATGTTGAAAGACCTCTATCAAATTCATCATGACCCATATAATATCTCCAAAGAGAACTATCTGAATTGTTATATGTTCCTTTCTTATCTCTTTTCTTTCTGAAATCTGATTTACCTATACTCATTTCTTCTCTTGAAACTTTATTAAACATAAAGAAATCAAAACCACCTAATTCATTCTCCCATTGTAACTGAACATTCTTATGTTTATCACATCTACGTACAGCCTTAAATTTCATAGCTGATGATGTTTTTCCATCAACTCCGTAGGGCCATGCGTATGTGTAGAAATCATAATGATCATTTTCTTCTATAATACTGGATGAGTATACTATATTTTGTGGCTCGTATATTCCTGTCTGTGTGTCTAATACTCCTCTCAATCTCCACTTATTGTTATTAATAGTTTCAGGTCCAACATAATGTTCTAATAAATATTTTTGTAAATCTTCCAGTTCATGTATATCTGTTGATGGTCCAACTTGTGAAGTTTCCACATAGTATGGATTATTTGCTTCTGATGTGAAGTTATACATATATCTATAATTATAACTCGCTCTATATACTTGTAACTTAATCTCATATATTCTACTTTCAGAAGCAGCATAACCTGATCTCTGAATACCATTTAGAAATCTTAATGTTCCATATTCTCCTGTCATTCCAATTTCTCTTCTTGTTGTCCAGTTAGTTAAGAACTTACCTTCACCATTATACATTCTATAATCATTAAAATCAAAACCTTCTTTAGCACATCTAATAGCAGTAGCTTTTCTATACTTATATTGGCTTGGTGATGATATAGATTGTGATTGTTCTTCTACCTCAACTCTATAATTAATAATAGAATTAGGACATGTTGTGAAACCGTTATTTCTATCAGGACCAAAATCTATTCCGAACAAATTCTTAATATATGGATTTGGATTATAAACTCCTAAACCTTCCTCAACATATGGAGGATTTTTTGTTGTTGAAATTAACCCATCTGTTGTATATAGTCTATACACAAACTTGAAATCATTATATGTGTATAATGATGATATAGCTGTATAATACTCTGGATAAATAGATTGATGTACATATCTATTTGTAAAGATTGATGGACATTGATATGGTGATATACTCATTTTTTATATTTACTTATTTTTTCCCAAACGTAACCTTCTAAAATTTCGTAAGTTGCATCATCTAATAGTTTATAATATTCTCTATCAAATTCTTCTATTGGCTCCATAAATGGTTGTGCTCTTGTTCCGTACTTCTCAATATTAGCAGCAACCCCCCAATGATTTAATCCCTTCCTTTTTGACCACCCTTCAATTACTGAAATTGGTGGTCTGTGTGGTCTTGTACCATCATTGACAGCTTGACCATATTCTAACATATGTATGATTAAAGTATCATCCTTTACTTCATACATTATACTATCTCTTAAAGCACCAGTATCAACAGGAACATCTACTCTCATCTTATCAACGATAACTTCTCCTAACTCTTCTAATGCTTCACTTAATAAATATTTGTTAGCCATCTTAATATTCTATTTCTATTTCATAACTTCTACCTACTCTGAAAATTTGATACTGAGTAGTCTCTTTATATAGATATATTCCGTTCCAAGTGAAACCTGTATATTCAGTTCCATTTATCTTTATATAATCTATACTTTCAACAGGAACACCTTCATCATCATGAACTATAATTCTTAATTCTTGGTATTCAATAGGTTCTGATAAAGATAATATTTGTTTTATTGCTGATAAATCTGGTTCAATTGTACCAAAAACACCTTCTACATAACCAACACCAAATGATATTGGACTTTGTCCTGTAGTCATATCAGTTACTAATAACGTCTTTGATGGTACTGGTGTTGATGATGTTAAGCCAGACGGAACAGCACATAAGTTCATTCTATTCTCAATCTCAATCTCAATACCAAAAACCCATCCACCTATATAATCATCAAACCTTGCCTCAAATGGTTCTGATGTTACTCCTTCTTCATTCAATGTCCATTCATATGTTTCTTCATCATCCCAGAATTTAGAAACAACATCATTACCTATAAGTAATGTGTCGTTCATAACATCTAGTAAATTAGATTTGTCTTGTTTAAGTAAATCAAAAACATACATATCCATTTCCATTACTATTAAATGTCCATCTATTCTTGTGCCTGTTGGTTGTAACCACACCATTGTGAAATCATGGTCTTTTGTAGTTATGTTAGATAATTGTCCCCAACCAAAATCATGTATCTGTGCGTGAGAACTACAAAAGTCCTCTATATCTGAAATTATATTCTTAAATGTTCTAACCATTATCTATAATTATTTTGTTTTTTCTCTATTAGATCATTCTTCTCTTTGTGATAACTCAACCAGTTCAGAACTTCTAATATTGGTCTTGATGTTACTTCATCCATTTTTGTTATATCTTCTTTACATAACTCAAATATAGTTGCTATCCATCCCCACCTACTGAAGCCACCATCTTCTTCTATTTCTTGTTCTTCTTCTCCATCTACATCTTCGTGGATTGTAAAAAGGACTTCATATTCTCTAAAAACCCATTGGCGGAACTTAAAAAAAAATCAGATACATTTATTAATTGAGCAACACTCATTTTCTCTAAAAATATCTTTGCTCTCATTTCTAATTCTTCTGAATTATATTTCTCAATAATATATAAATCACCATCTTCTTGTACTACTTGTCTCATAAGAACAGCAACAATATAATGTAAGTTTTTTGTTAGGTCCTGTGTATAGTGGTCTAAATCAACATACTCACCTAATGAGAGTTTCTTCATATCTTTAACCATACCATACTTCACTCCATCTATTGTTATTGTTGTCTTAACATCTTTATCAATCTCTTTATTCATCCAACTAATATCAATGTTTGATAAGTCTTCTAAATTAATTAAGTATAATACATCTATTGGTGCATCTGAAAGTGCTGAAATCATATGAACCATCTTCTTTGCTGGTGCAGCATCACTTTCATTTATTTCTTGAATATCCATAAACATCTTCATATTAACTTCATCCCAAGAACTTGGCATTTCATAAACGTTGTTTTCAATTTTCAATTCTACCATCTTTATTTGTTTATTTTTTTTTCTTATTAATATTATATTAAAAAGTACTTTCTTGTTTTTATATAGGTCTAAATATTATTGTTGGACCCTTGTGTTTTGTTCCTAACTTCATAAGTGCTACATATCTCAACGCATCTAATGCGTGGTTCCAACCATCAACAGGAGCATTAATAAACTCACCTTTCTTCCTATCTTCTTTCCAAGTATAGTTGATTATCTCATCTTGAATGTTTCTACCTTTTATATAAAGTCTATATCTTTGTAGAATATCTATTCCTTTCATAATACTATCTTTACCTTTCTTGGCTGGAATAACATAGAAACCTTCTCTCTTTATTTCTTCTATTGATTTTGGTTCTGCACTATCAGCAATAATCTCAACATTTCTTCCTATTCCTAATTCTCTCATTCTTTCACAAATATCAGGATTTGTTAATCCTCTCTCATATATCAACTCTTCAATATAAACATCACCACCTTTAATTCCTACTTTAATTAATGATGTTGGATCATTTGAGAAACCAAAATCTAAACCATACCATACAGTCTCAATATCAGGAAACTTATCTATTGATTTCCAATTCGTATATATAGCACCTCTAACTTCACCATATTGTCCTTGACCAAATACTAACCACTTATTAGGATTTGTTTCTTTCCAACTCTCAAACAATGCAACCTGCTTCTTACCTAAAAAAGGATTATCTTTATATGTAGATATATAAACATCTACACCACCTGGTAACTTTGATGTTTCTAAATCTCTAACCCAACTATAAGGATTTGTAGGGTTGAAATCTAATATAATCTTGTTGAATGGTTTAGTATCAGGTAATCTCATTTGGGCTTGATCAAAGAACGACTTCTGAATGTGTGTTGCTTCATTAAACCAAAACACATCAGCAGATATACCGAACCATTTCGTATCTTTATCACACGGTACTATTCTGATTGTTGAGTTTGATGGTAAGTATTTATAAGTGAAATCAGATTTGTTTATTTTCATATAATCCAATAAATCAAAGATTTCAATCCACTCATCTAAATCTTTAATTAAATTACCTTTAGCACTTGATAAAGTTTCTACACCAATAACAATATGAATGTCTTTTTCATTTGTTAATAATGAGATTAAATATTGAATAATAGAAACGGTTTTACCACTACGAGTAGAACCTCTAAAAAGAACATATCTCTTTTTAGAGTTCTGTAATTCGTAGAAGTGTTTCAATACTTTAATCGTTTTCTTCTTTATCATCTTTTTCTTCTTCTTTTTCATATGGCTTAATAACTATCTGTCCTACCTGATGTTCATGTTTTTCTGCTTCATAGTTGCCACTCATCTTATTTAATTCTTGAATGGCTTTCAGATAATCTGCTCTTTCTCTTGAATTACTTAAATCACAAATATCTAATAGTTCAAGTAGTTTCTCAAACGCCTTGTCTTTTGTCCATTCGTATTGCTTTTGTGCTTCTTTCTGTTGGTTCTTGATGTACTCCTGAACCTCATCATATCTCAGCAACCTCTCACCCTGCGAATAAGCACTTTTCTCTGAATAACCTGATCTTATAGCAGCTTGTGTGGCATTAAAATCAATTAAATATTCATCACAAAATTTCTTTCTTTTAGCACTTAATTTTTTCATAATATTATTTTATTTTATCGTAGTGTTGTTTCAATCGCTTGTATGCGTGAGAAACACAACTCTGACACTTCCAATCAAAACCTACATTTGATTTAGGATATAACTCTCTATACCAACCATACATTCTTTCTATGTCATATCTGTTAGCGGTTATTCTTGCACCTAATCCATCAAAAAATGTTTTGATTTCTTGGTCTCTTACTGTTGCTCTATCATCTTTTGTTTCTTCTATCTCTTCATTAATACTTTCTGCTTCTTCTTTATGTTTTTCCATGTGAGCAACGAAAAATCTTTCACTTTTATATTTTTTACCACAAATGGTACAAATATATTCTTTTTGTTCGCAATCTTTACAACTCATATTAATTTTGTTATTTTTTGTGAGGTTTTTATACATTACCTCATTATATTATATATTTTTCTTTAATCTTGTTTATTACACTACGAACCGACTTGAAAACCGTTACATAGTGTATGTTTAATTTATCAGCAACACATCTTAATGTAGTTTGTCTTAACTTGAAAACTTCTTCTATATCTAACTTTTCAATATTAGTATTATATTCAGCATAGAAATAACTTATGAATAATTCTTTATCAATTAAATTTTTTCTTTTATATCTATTTGTGATTTTATCTTTAAGATGTGGTTTGTCTTTTATTTTCTGAATACGTTCTTCATAGTATAAATCTGTATCATTTACATACTTTATAATATTCTCAAACAATTCTTTCTTTTCTTCTTTTTCTTCTTGTAGGTTTTCTAATAGAAAGTCATAAGCAATTATTTGTTTATTTTCTTTTGTATATGTAGAGTTTTTGGTATAATAGTTTAGAACCATTGCTCTAACAATATAATTATAGAAGTTCTTACAATTATATACTTTTTGTGAATATTTTTCTCTTGTAATTAAATCTTCTACAATTATATGTAATAAATCTCCAGCAGTATCATCTTTTGTTATATAAGAGGCGGCTTTCAGTAATTTATCATAGTTTTCTTCTATATATTCTATGATCTTATTCTTCATCTAAAATTATTATTTCTTTATCACTTAACCAAGCCTGTACTATTCTTGTTGTTGTATAGGAAATCATTCCATATAAAAACCAACTAACATAAATAGAATAGATTAGTGGGAATAAAAATGATAAACCAAATCCAACCCATACACTTAAACAATTAGGACAAGTGAATGGCTTGAATGGTAATAGTTTTCTAAACCACTTGAATATTGGTTCTTGTGTTAGTGTTGCTGTTATAGCGAAACTTACTAACATAAATATTAATATACTACTCATAATCTTTATATTTATTTATTCTCACTCATGTCATCTATATCTGTATAATCTAAACCCATTTCTTTATAAAGAAGTTGTATTAGTTGGTAACCTCCTTCTTCTATTTTAAGTATAGTGTTTAGTATATGTAACATTTCTGCATCAAAACCATATTCATCTAAACAAAATAATAGTATATCTTGTCTTTTTTTATCTGTTGGTTTAGCATCATAAAACCAACACTTAATTTCTAGTTTTCTAAATTTTGGGTTGAAACTACTTTTTAATTCTTTTTTCCATTCTTTCATAATGTGAGTTAATTTTTTCATTATCTTCTCTCCTTTCTTTACAATCATTACTATCCATATATGATTTTAGTTTATTAAATAAATGTACTTTACCTGGTGTTCCATAGAATAGTGGTACGTTGATCTTGATTACATCTTTTTCTATCATATTATCCATAAAATAACTCCAATCCCATAATATCATTTTAGATGATTTACCATCACCTGTACCACTTAGTTTAGCAACGTGTTTATGTTGTTTAATAAAGTTTTTTACTCTATCTACTTTTGTTATTATAACTTCATTCATAACTGGGCATATACAAACCCAATAGTCAGCATCAGTACTCCATATACCACTTAATCCATTCCAACTTGAAACTTCATAACCAAATCTATAAAACACAAAACAATTACTATCACATTTAATTTCATAAGAAAACAAATCTGTTTTAATATCATATAATTTATCATCGTTTTGTGTATATTCATTTAAGAATGTGTCTGCGAACCATTTTTCATATTTTTGTCCATTTGATAGATCATTTTTCTTAAACTTTTCATAATAATTCTTATACATACCTTGTGATTATTTTTTCAAGGACTTACAGGATTACACCAATAAAAATGTAAGTCCTTTTCTAATAGTATATATTAACTTAAAAATACCGTTTTTTTCCATTTTATTTCTTCCTCATAAATATTCGTTTATAATGTCTTAATTCATTTATTTCTAATTTACCTCTTGTGTTATATTTAGTATATTTAACTCCATATTTTTTACACATAAATCTCTTGAAATAATTTACTTTACTTTTACAAGTATTAATATTTATTCCTGTCTCTTCTGAAATCTCTTTATATGATTTTCCACTAAACCATATTTCAACACATATATCTCCATACTCAACCATATCGTTTTTAAGAGCCTCAAATTTTTCATCGACACTTTCATCATATTCTTCATATAAACCTCTTAGATTTGATCTGGTTGCGTCTGTGTATAGAAAATCAAGTGTCTCTTCTTGTGTGAAATCATCATACTCTTTATATTCTATTTTTATTTTTTCATTTTTAATAGTAACAAATAATTCATTTCTTGCAATAGTAAATAAATAAGTATTAATAGATGCTTTATCTGGATTAAAACTCTCTATATTATTATATAATTTAGTGAATGCAATATCAACAATACCTTCAGTGTCATAATTTCTATTGATATTGTTTATGTAATTGATTAATCTATCTTTATTAGAATTATAAAATTCATCAAAGCTCATACCTATTATTTCATTAAATCTTTCCATCAATAGTATATATAAACTTAAAAATATCATTTTTTTCTAAAATAAAATTGGGGAAATAATATAAAATAATATAGTATATATCATGATCTTGCACCTTTTTTGTAAAACCTTAATATATATATGTTTATGAAGAGGGAAATTTTACAATACCTTAATAGATATATGGATTAGTATAGTTGGTGTATTGAAGGAGGGAAATTTTACAACTCTTTAATAAGTATATTTATATAAGGTACTTATTAAAGGATTGTAAAATTTCCCTCTTCATGTGTAAAAACCTTCATACAATACACTATACCTAAAATAATACTTTATTTGGTTTAATTATTAAACAACCTTCTAACAATACACTATACCTAAAAAGAATATTTATATTTGGTTTTTATAAAAAATATTAAAAAAAATCTAAAAAATAGGTTTTTCGGTTTTTTTTATTTAATATATAAATATGTAAGGTTATCCTTACAGCAATTTCATAAGGTTTTTGGTAAAGGGGGAGTGACGGCTCCCCCAAAAACTACAAAAATCTATGAATAAAAAACCAAAAACAAAATGAATAATTTAGACACAATTTTCCAAGAGTTCATCTCTGAACACACTCCAAAAGAAATAAGTTATGACAATATTAAAAACACTACATGGATTGATGATTTCGGTGATATAGTTTTAGAAGAAAAAATTAAAGAACAAGAAGATGGTTTATTTGACTATGGTGATTTAGATAATTCTAAACTTATATTGAAAACTAATATTGAATGTAGAGGTAATAGATATTTATATTCATATAAAGGATATGATTATGTTTCTCTTCCTTATCTAAAAGAAAAAGATTATACTAAACAAGAACAAGCGTGGTTATCAAAAGAATGTATTAGAGTATTAGTACATCTTAATAATTCTAAAAAAGATAGTTATATTACTAATGTTTTTGATACTATGATAAACTCAAAGTTCTATGATAAATATACTAAACCACAAATTCTTGGTATGATTTCATCTATTAGAAATAAATCTGAAAAACCAATTATGAGAAAAAAGAAAGTTGTTATTAATCATGATTTCCATATGGAGAATGATCAACAATATAATTTATTATATTCAATAAAAGATTGGAAAGGTTTCATAGTATATAAAAGAGGATTATATATGAAATATTTAGGTGAAGGTAATAGTGATATTATTAAAAAGTATTTCAATGAGATTTCAACAGAAAATAAATATAAAAAGATAACTATTAAAAATATTAAAGAAGGTTTAGAAAACAAAGGTTATAATTTTTCACAGGAAACTATTAGAAAAAGAGTAAATCTTAAATCAACCAAAGAATTAATTGAATTATGTTTATCTAATGGTATAACAGAATTGAAAGAGATTAGTAATAAGTTAGGTGTTTCTGTTAAGACAATAAGAAACAATATGTAAAGTGGAAAAAATGAGTTTTTTACTTTAATATATAATATAAAAGAAACACAGAATTATGGATATTAAACTAATCAATGATGAAGAAAGAACAATGACAATGAAATTGTTTAAGTACGACTATGATAAAATTATTAAAGAAGACAACGTGCGTGGGGTCTATTATATTGAAGGAAAATGGAAATTATATATACCAGTATCAAATCAACTTAAAATTTTCTTAAAATCGTCCTATGAGATTATTATAGATATTTATTTTGATGGTATAGATGATGATGAAAGAGTAAAAAGAATATATTCACCTTCATATGATTTATTAGATGATTGTTTGTTAGTAGAAAAATTAAATCAATATAATTTCTAAAGAGGAAAAAAATTAAAAAAAAATGAAAAAATATCAAAATTTCATAAAAACCAGTTTTTGGAATTTATATATAATAATAGAAAGTTTGACATACTATAAAGTTAATTGTTTTTACCTCTTTCTGTGAGGAATTGCTTAAAGAGGTTCTACTATAAAGTTCATTTTGATTACATTTCCATAGTTATTTAAGTGTCTGGTCTTTTTTTGTACTAAAATGGAAAAAAATGAGTTTTTTATATTAATATATAATATAAAAGAAACAAACAGAAATGGAAGAAAAAAATATAAGAAGATTAAAAGACTTATATCATAATCCAGAATTGTATATCAAATATTATAAATTATTGTGTGATATGTATGGTGAAGAAATAATATTAAAAAATAAAAAACTAAAAATGAAAAAGGAAAAACAACACTCAATGGACTTTAATGAAGAAACATTAAGATTTGTTATAAACGAACAAATGAAAGATATGAATGATAAAGAATTAAGATTACTTTATGACTTATTAATAAACATTAAAAAGAAGAAAAAATAATTAAACAAAAAATTATTTTTATCATACAATAAATTACATATAGGAAAAAAATACATAAAAATATAAATGACAGGTAAAGGAGCAAGAAATAAAGGTTTAAACTATGAGCGAAAAATAAGGAGAGAGTTTATAGATTTAGGGTTTACTAATTGTACTACATCCAGATATGAGAGTAAAAAAGTAGATGATAGTAAAGTAGATTTATGTAATACAGATCCTTTTAATATTCAATGTAAAGCAGTAGAGAAAGGAATAAATTATAATAAACTCCTCTCAGAGATGCCAAAGGATGAGAATTATAATATTATACTACATAAAAAAGACCGTAAAGAGATAGTTGTGTTAAGTAAATCGGACTTTATGGAGCTTTTAGATATGCTAATAGTAAACAAAATAATACAAGTAAATTAAAAAAAAGAAATAAATTATGAAAGAATGGAAAAAAGAATTAAAATATGGGAAAAAAACGCTATAACAAGAATAGTAACAAATGGTCTAAAAAAATATTTAGATAGAGATGAATGTAAAGAAAGAAGAGAAGAAAATGAAAAAATTAACTCACATTATGAAAGAATGGAAAAAAGAATTAAAATTATGAAAGAATGGGAAAAAGAATTAAAAAATAGTAGTCATACTACTTGATGAAAAATAATTTAGATATTACACCTTTCAAGTTCATTATTTATGTGGGTCTTCAATTTTTTTGTTTGTCCATTCATTCAATTTTTTAACTGAATTTCTTATAATTTTATTAAATATAAAAGACTTATATCATAATACGTGAGGAATATACAAGATATTTTCAATTTCATAAACCAATATTTAGGAGTTAGTGAAGTTGAGAAAAAACAGAATGGTGAAGTTTTCACACCATTTGAATTAATAAATGAAATGTTAGATAC
>Ga0265293_10004418_pt1 | contig 24805 bp, 21 predicted proteins | sample Munlanlewell138R_FD_192505 | JGI IMG/M metagenome (GOLD analysis project Ga0265293, IMG submission 192505) | Leachate microbial communities from a municipal landfill in Southern Ontario, Canada - Leachate well 138R | ecosystem: Engineered > Solid waste > Landfill > Unclassified | place: Canada...
GAGATGTGGCGGTGGGCATAGCGAGCGTTCAGGTGATCGATCATCGAGCTAATCTGGGGGTGGTCCCCACTAGAGAGGGAAGAAAGGGTAATCTCGCGATAGCCGTACTCATCAACAAACTGCTGAACTTCCTCTTCAATAACAGCGAGTTCTTTTTGACGGTACGGTTTATAGAATTGGCCAGCGTGGCAGAAACGACACCCACTAGGACAGCCGCGCATGATCTCCACTACCCCATTATCCTGGGTCACTTTCATATGCGGAACAACAAAGTGCTCAAAGCGCGCTTCATTGGCGAAGTCGTGGTCGATATAGCGCAGCGTTGCTTTCTTACCCGCATACCACAAGTAATTAAACCCCTGTAAGAGTTCAATTTTCTCCGTTCGAGTAAGCTTCTTTGCCTTTGCTTCTTTCAACGCCTCAATAACGGGCTGCAGTCCCCCTTCAGCCTCACCGATGTAGACGAAGTCTAAGAAGGAACCAAACGGAAGAGGGTTGGTGATTGCTGGACCCCCGGCGATAACGATTGGATCATCATCGCCTCGATTCTCGGTATGCAGCGGAATCTTCCCTAACTCAAGGACTTGTAAAATATTCGTTGCTGCAAGCTCATAGCCGATCGAGACCCCTAAGAAGTCTAAATCATTAAGGCTTAGGTGAGTTTGCAGAGTATAGAGGGGAAGGTTTTTCTTTCTCAGCAGTGCTTCGAAGTCGGGAGCAACGGAGAAGACTCGGTCACAGTGGACCCCTTCGATCCGATTTAACTGGTCGTAAAGAATCTTAATTGCGGTATTACTCATCCCGATCTCATAGAGGTCGGGAAAGCAAATCGCACAGCGCAAATCCCCTTTTTGGGGTATTTTCTTATTCTGGGTATATTCACCGCCGATGTACCGACTTGGGTTGGCGATCATTAATAAATCATCTTTTAAGAGATCAATCGTATTACTCATGGGAATCCTTATATGTTTGGTAGAGTATAGCATATTCAGCCTCATCGAATCGCCTCCCCGCTTGGCCAGCAAGGAGGGCGAGAATTCGGTACATTGAAGCACTTTCAACTCGGTGATTTCTAAGGTATACAAACCACGCCTCAGCAATTGATCGCTCTAAGCCAGAGGGGATAATCTCTTCACCAAGGCGGATGTGCTCATCAATGCGTAAGGAATTAAAGATTGCTTCGCTTCCTTCCGCGCTATTCGCTGAAGAAAGAAACAACTTCGCTTTATCATAGGTATCGAGTGAATTATTGATGTAGGTATGCAGGACCTCTTCCGCTCTTGGCCGTTGATTCATCTTCATCAAGGCGCGGTAGTAGAGCACTGCTTCATTGACTGACAAGCTCTTTCGGGCGATAAGCTCTTCAGCAGTAGCGATAACCTCACGGTAATCATTGACAGCATCTGCCACTGTAAGGGCAAAGCGTATGCTCTGGACTTCTATGTCTTTTGGTGGCGTTACGCTTCGATAAAGCTTCATCGTCTTGAGTGCCTCTTCATGTAATCCAAGTCCATAGAGGCCTTGGGCTCGGTAGAATAAGTAGATTGAATTATGAGTTTTTTGAAAGCGCTCATCTGCGCTGGTTATCGCGTTTTGATACTCACCGCTATCAATATACCCCTGAAGCTCTTTGGTTGGATTGGTACACGAGGTGCATAAAAAAAGGGAGAGTAAAACGAGTGCTAGGAATTTCCTTGGCATACGCTATACTCCTCTCTCTAAATAAAAGACAAGGCAGACAATAAGCCGGGTTCTGTCGAAGATGATCATCTATCTTGGCGCATTGTTACCAAAACGCTCCTGCAACCTACCCGCAAATATCAGGCGGACAACCCTATTTGCTGCTTGGTCTTGCTCCTGACGAGGTTTACCCTGCCACCTCTGTTACCAGAAGTGCGGTGAGCTCTTACCCCACCATTTCACCCTTACCACAATGTGGCGGTATATTTTCTGTGGCACTCTCTGTGGCGTTACCGCCCCCGGACGTTATCCGGCGTCATGTCCTGTGGAGCCCGGACTTTCCTCACCTAGAGTTCTAGGCGCGATCATCTAGTCTACCTTGTCAAAAATCTTATAATACGTCGTCAAATTCGCCTTCAGCAATGAAATCACCCAAGTCAGCTTCAGGATCAACTTTCCCTGCGATGAATTGCTCATCAGCACCTTCGGTGTCTTCCCAGAAGAGAATCCGACTGCAGTACGGGCAGAACTCAACGTCCTTACCATCACGAACTGAGTTTACAAACTGCACAGGCAAGATCACGTGACACCCTTGGCAAACAAGACCATGAACGGGAACAATTCCCTTACCCTTCTTGTTCTTCACAATGTTGGAGAACTTTGTATAAAGGTCTATGGTAATCTCATCATCGATGAAGGACTCACACCGCTTACTCACCTCTGCGAGCTCGGCGTTTTTTTGAGCCAAGAGGGCGTCGATTTTACTCGACTCAGCATCAACTTCCGACTTTTGAAGGGCCATTAACTCTTCTTTCTCGGTAAGGCGTACTTCAAACTCTTGTACTTGCTTCTCTTTGACGTGCAGTTGCTTCAGTAAACTTTGCTCTTTCGCCGCTGCGTCTTTAATCTCCTTCTCCAACGCTTCAAACTCCCGCTGGGTGGTGATTAACTCCATATTCCGTTCGCTCTTATCCCGAGCAGTTACGGCGTCTTCATACTGATAGCCAAGATTCTTCAGCTCGACCTTCGCTGCTTCACTTCGAGTGTGCTCGTCGATGTAATCGAGGTTAATCGTATCCAAGAGCTCCTGCTTAACTTTTAAGTCACGGGGGAGGCGGGCGATTTCCTCTTCGAGAGCAAATCGAATGCTCAAATCATCCTGCAATTGGTTGAGCCGTGAAAATACCGCTGCTTCATCCATCATCATCTTCCTCTATATTAAATGAAATCCTTCAATTTTCTACTACGCTTCGGGTGTCTAAGGCGACGAAGCGCCTTTGCTTCGATCTGCCGAATTCGTTCCCGCGTCACTTCAAAATACAACCCTACTTCCTCGAGTGTCAACGAGTATCCATCCTCTAAGCCAAAACGCATCTTCAAAACTTCCTGCTCCCGCGCTGGAAGGGTGCTTAGTACCTCTTTGAGTTGTTCTTGCAAAAGCGAATACGCCGTCTGTTGAGCAGGGTTCTCAACATCCTTATCTTCAATGAAGTCACTTAAGAGGGAGTCTTCTTCCTCCCCTACTGGCGTCTCTAAGCTGATCGGCTCGCGGGCTACGTTCTTAACCGCTTTAACTCGTCCCTCGGTCCAGCCAAGTTTCTCAGCAACTTCTTCATCAGTGGGCTCACGGCCAAGGCTCTGCATCAGCATTCTCGACTCGCGAACCACTTTATTAATCTGCTCGATCATGTGAACTGGAACACGAATTGTTCGCGCCTGGTCGCTGATCGAACGGGTAATCGCCTGACGGATCCACCACGTTGCGTACGTGGAGAACTTAAAGCCCTTGCGATACTCAAACTTCTCAACCGCTTTAATAAGGCCGATATTCCCCTCTTGTACAAGGTCAAAGAAGTGAAGGCCCCGGTTGGTGTACTTCTTAGCAATGGAGACGACGAGGCGAAGGTTTGCCCGAATGAGGCGATCCTTCGCATCCTTCATCATCTTCTGCCCGTATTTAATACGGTTTGCTAACTCTAAGATCGCTTCACTGCGTTCTTCAAACTCAAACTCAATTTGTTTGAGGACTTTATGGGTCAACTGAAGCTCACGAATTAAATCTTTAATCGTATCACTGGAGAGGTGGAGCTCTTCTTCGATCAACGCCGCCTTCGATTGCGTCGCTAAATCTTTCCCAAGCTGCCGGAGGTCGCGGGCAGTTCGGATATTCAGCTTATTCTCCAGCTGTTGTTTCTTCTCGTTAAACGAGCGGATTTTATACTCAGCATCGATGAAGTCTTGGGTAAAGGCGAGAATTTCCTCTGGCTGAAGTTCAATGGTTGAAAGCTTCTTCAACAGCGCCTTACGACTCTTATCAAGAGTTGGGCTTCCGAGGATGTCTTCGCCGGAGAGGATCATCTGATCTTTCTTCGTCGTATACGCCTTTAATGCAGCTTGGACTTCCTTAAGCGGTTCGCGGTAGTGGTTGTTGTAGCGCTTAAGACTCGTTTCAAACTCTTTCGCATCCTTTAAAGAGTACTCATCATCGCTCTCTTCCCGCTTTGTGGTGAGGGTGGCGTGAATCTCCTTAAAGCGAGTGATGAGAATTCCACTCTCTTGGATGACTTCAGTGATGATCGCAGCGCCCTCTTCCATCTTCATGGAGAGCTCGACTTCTTGCTCCGCGGTTAACAGATTTTCGCGACCGATCTCGCGAAGGTAGAGCCGAATTGGATCATCGCCGCTGGATTCACCTTTATCTGTTCCAAGGATTGTTGGATGGCGAGAGGGTTCACTCTCCCCGTCTTGATCATCGAGTTTGGAGATATCGACAAAGTGGGCGCCGCCAGCGGAGTCATCATCGGTCGACATTCCTCGCCACGATTTAATCGCATCGGCGTCGTCTTCCTCATCATCTTCGTCTTCTAAGTCGTCGTCTTCATCGTCGTCTTTAGATTTTTTCTCTTCTTCCTCTTCTTCTGGTTCATTAAAATCATCGATGAGGGCGTCAACGCTAATCGGTTCATCATCGTCAATCTCATCATCAAGATCTTCTTCATCATCTAAGTCGAGGCCGAACTCATCGTCCGCTTCACCAAGTTCTCCATCATCTGGTTCACCATCAAAGCCATTAATAGCTTGCGCTTCGATCGGTTCAACAAGTTCAATATTATCTTCGGCTAACAGCTCTTCAATTGCTTGGAGGTATTCATCAGTGAGATTGGAGCCAAGCTTCTTTACGAGGAGTTCTTTACTCACACTCTTCGTATCACCGGCTTCTTTAACCAATTCTTTGAAGATATTGTTGATAATAGTGATATCTAGCATCTGTTTCCTTTGCCTTATTTCTCTACCAACTCCACCTCTGAAGGCGAGGCGAAGCACACTAAAACCCTTGGTTGCTCCCAAACCAATGGCGCCGTACAAGGTAAATCGTCTGAGCTTTCTTGCTCCCTATGTATAATCGTCATCTTTGTGTTCTTCGTCAATCTTGAGTCTTCGTGGTAAGAATCGTGACCTTTTTCACGGACGTCGTTACATCATACAGATTTACACAAGCCTTTACAAGAGAAGCAAACCTCCTCAAATAAGGAGTATTGTTCACTCTAACTCCCCTTTTAATCGTGTTATCTCCTTCTCAATTTCCAATCGCTCCTTAAGCAATTCTTCAATTCCTTGGGCATCGCCCCCTTCAAGTAAGGTAAGGTCTAATAAGCGCTTATTCGATTGACGCTTCTTCTCCCAATTTCTCAGTCGGATTCGAATCAACCCCTCTTGGAGTACCTCTTTCGGATTAAAGCGAAACTCTTCGCGCCCAAATGATGAGGAAAGGTCGCTCCGAACTTGCTCGCTTTCAATGTTTTGAAGGAGGTAGTCGCTACTTTCAAGGGCGTCTTCCCGTGCTGCTTGCTCAAGCGCTTCATAGAGCTCATGAGCTTTTGGATCATCGAGACTCTCAAAGCCAATGGAAGAGCGCATCTTTACATAAAACTCGCGATTATTCGCAATGGTGAGCATGAGGTAGTAATCGAGGGAGATTGCCGCTGGATTGAGGGGAATAATAGCCACCTCTTCAGTTTGGCGCGCCTCTCTAACAGGCGGCTTCGCTTCTTTAGCGTACTCGTCGTAGATTGAAGCCTCGTCGATGTGGAGGAGCTCACTTACACTGCGAATGAGCTCTTGGCGCTCAATTTCGTTGTGCGTTGCGTTTAAGTATGGCTTCAATTGATTAAACACGTGCGCTTTGCCTTTAGCACGTGTTACGTCGTGGTTTTGGACGTGGGTGTTTATAAGGAAGCGAAAGCCATCGAGGGAGGTAGCGAGCTCGGAGCGCAGCGCATCTTCTGATCCTGTTTCAATTAACTCCGATGGGTCGTTGGCACTCTTAAGGGATAAGACGGTATTCGTTAAGCCTAAGTCTTGGGCGATCGTCAGGGCTTTCACCGCTGCTTGCTGCCCTGCCCGGTCGTTATCAAAAAGAATCTCAACGGTATCACAGTACCGGCGAAGAAGTTTTCCTTGCTCTAAAGTGAAGGAGGTACCTAAGGGCGCCATAGCATTGGTAAAGCCCGCTTGATGGAGGGCAACTACATCAAAGTTTCCTTCACAGAGGATTGCCTTGCGTTCAGCTTTAATCGTCTCGAGCGATTCATAGAGGCCGAAGAGGTTGTGCTTCTTTGAATAGATCACCGTCTCGGGGGTGTTGATATACTTCGCCTTTGAGGTGTTGGATAAATCCCTTCCGCCAAAGGCAACGACTTTACCTTGCCAATTTCGAATTGGGAACATCAGCCGGTCAACAAAGAGCGAGTACGTCAAATTATTACGGCTAAAAAGACCGCTTTGAGCGAGGAGCTCTTCACTGTAATGCTGCTTTTTCAAAAAAGAAAAGAGCCAGGAGCCGTCTCGGGGGGCGTACCCAAGTTGAAAGTTTTCCCACATCTGGGCACTGACATTTCGTTTTTGTAAGTACGCCCGGGCGTGGGATCCTTGGTCTCCACTCTTGAGTAAATACGCAAACGAGCCAGCAATACGTCCGTAGAGTTCATAGAGGTTTTCTGATAAATCCCGTTGAGCGCGTTGGGCCAGAGTTTCCTCTTCAAGCTCAACTCCCGCACGCTGGGCGAGCATTTTCACTGCTTCATGGAAGGGAACTTTTTCCATCTCCATGATGAAATCGAAGATTGACCCGCCTTTTTTGCAGGAGAAGCAGTAGTAAAACCCCTCTTGGTCAACAACACTGAAAGAAGCGGTCCGCTCTTCATGAAACGGACAAAGGCCCCACAGCCGACCTCCTCGAGAAGAGAGCGTGACGTAGTCACTGACGACTTCACTGATCGTCAATCGAGCTTTGATTTGTTGGAGAGTCGATTCAGCAATCTTTGCCATCTATTCCCCTATTGGATCATGATCGGTTCATTCATGATTCGCTGCCGAAGCAGATCATCGATTTCCTTCTTACTATATCGTTTACCGTGCCCAATGCCAGGACACGAAAGACCCTCTTCATCCCACGCTTCCTTACTTTCAACAATGGATGACCAAAATGGGTAGGTTCGACATTGAATTGGCCTTCCTTCGTAGACGGAACATCCGTGCTTTTCTAAGAAGATACAATCATTGTTTGGTTTTTCTAGAAGGCTCACCATCTGGAATGCACCCATGTCAACGTTACGACAGTAGCGCTGTAAAAACTCCGCTTCACTAAGCTTTGTGTGGGAACAGAGGCGATCAAGATCAACTTGGGAGAGGAACACGTACCCAGGTTCAACCCCACAACAATAGACGCAGCCGGAAACGCAGGAAAACTGCAACCCTTCATCGTAGAAGCGACTCATCTTCACCCCTTTTTTTCATATATGACGGCAAGAGGCCTTCCTCGTAGAAGAAGGCCTCCAGGTTGGAGAGAGAAGGATTCGAACCTTCGAAGGTATAACCAACAGATTTACAGTCTGCCCCCTTTGGCCGCTTGGGTACCTCTCCGTGTCAAAAGACAACCGTACCTTACAAGCTATTTAGAGGTTTGTCAACCAAGGGCGGAAATTTTGGAAAAAAACCTCTCGATCGAATTACCCCTGAGCAACAATATATTTCTGGTTTCGACTTCTTGGCTTATCTGGAATCGTCATAACCAACGCATTGGACTCGAGTAACGGTTCAATATACATCCGAGAAAAGGTTTTAATATCCTTGTATCCAAAAAATTCAACTATTTCCCGTTTGCTTCGAGGAATCTTACAAAACTCCAAAATTTCATCATACCTAGCTTGGGGGGTAACTTGGGGGGTAACTTGGGGGGTAACTTGGGGGGTAACTTGGGGGGTAACTAAATCTAGGTGATAATTCAAGTTTTTTAGCACAACTCGGAAATCAGAAGTAGTGGAATAAAATTCTGGTCTTAACGAAGAAGTATATCCAGGTAATTTTTCGGTTTCACTGATGATTTTAGAGAGCCCACTTCCTCTTCGTTCCATGTATTTAAGCCGATGGAATAAATCTGCAAGGATGGGGTTTCTTCGCGCTGAACGAATATTCATAATATCTCTATTCTGAATTGGCTCACCTTCAACCATTCCACCAGGAGATTGAATTTCAAGCCGATCATCGTACATATGAATATGTATCTCACTTCCAACAATAAGGTAATCTCTGTGAATTAAAGCATTTACTAATGCTTCAAGAACAGCTCGCTCAGAGTAATCTGGCTTTTCAATTCTACCTGCTCCATGTTTAGCAAATCGAATTTTTGAATTATTCTTAACAAATTCCTGCCCTGCATTAAGAAGCGTTATGAGATTACCTTCGTACTCTTTTGTATCCAAGGCGTCGTCAAAAATAGAGCCCCGGATCAATCCATTCCATCGCGTGCAGAAGAGTCGAGAATTACGAATGAGGTACTGGTCAGCCATGAGCTTACCAGCATTCGTTAAATATCCCTTACCATCCGTTAACCCAAAGGATGAGTAATCTGAAGCTTGGAATTTGATATGTAATCGATCAAAATATGTAGCCTCAAGAAGTGAAAAACTATAATTAAGTTTCTTGAAATCGGTTGGTAGACCGTCAAACGTTGTATTGGTACCCTTTAAAACCAGCTCCCTTAATATGTGTTCCGGTGCAGGGATGGTTGTATTCCCAGATCTAATATACACCTCCCGACCACCATCTCGTTGATAAAAATATGGAGTTGCCCGTCCTGAAGGTATTGTGAGAATAAGGAAATCTCTTTGCTCTTCAGTTATTACCTCAATAGAAAAAATTGGTAGCGGACTTATTGAAGTAGCTATAAGTTGACTTACATCGTCAACGTCTTGTTTGATGTCGTTTAATCCGGTATGCCTGCCTTCATCATCGACACCAAAAATTATTGTACCACCAAAAGAATTTGCAAACGCACTCACACTCTTCAACCAACTTTTCGGTTTTCGTTTCTCCACAGCTACCTTAAATTCATATTCACTGCTTTCGGTGATAAGCGTTTCTATCAGCAACGTAAGTTCTTTATGCATGCTGAAAGTATACCATATTTTTAGTAAATACTCCCCTTAAATAATCTTAGAAATACTGATGATCCGGGATAATTTCTTGCTCCTTGACAGAGGTCGCATTGCTTCAGTATAGTGCTTACACGACGCCGACTTAGCTCAGCGGTAGAGCACGTGACTTGTAATCTCGGGGTCGTCAGTTCAATTCTGACAGTCGGCTTAGCGGTACACTCTTAGTGTGCTGCTTCTTTTTTTATCTCCACCCCAACGTGCTCAAAGCGCTCAAAGAATCCAGGAAATGAAACATCAATGCACTCGCAATCGGTAATAGTAATCGGCTCTTGAGCAGCACACGCTAACGCAACCATCGCCATCGCAATGCGATGATCACCAGCTGAAGTGACTACCCCACCGTGAATCATCGCCGGCCCCTCAATAGTAAAGGTATCAGCTGTCATAGTGGTCTTACACCCCAAGCGTTCTAATCGATCAGCCATCTCAAGGACTCGGTCACTCTCTTTTACTCGAACGTGGGCGATATTTGTGAAGGTTGTTTTCCCGTGAGCTTGCGTCGCTGCTACCGCTAACGCTGGTAAGGCGTCAGGAATCGCTCCAAGATCAATTTCGCCAAGGGCAGTAAGTTCAGATCCGCCGATAATCGTGAGACTTCCCTCTTCTTCATTCCGACGAATATCTGCGCCCATCTGAATAAGAAGATCAACAACAGCCTTATCACCTTGGCTATCTGAGAAATCGAGGCCGGTGATTGTGAGCGTTGAGTTGGTGATCGCAGCGGCTACCAAGGGGAAGGCGACAGCAGACCAATCCCCGGGTACTGTTACTTCCTGACTTCTGTAGTGCTTGGTATTCGCTACTTCAAAGTATTCATAATCGCTTGGATTCGCTACTTCAACACCGTAGCGCTTCATCCAATCGAGAGTAAGCTGGATATACGGCTTCTCCAGCCCGTTTTGAACAGTAATCGTTACTGGTTGCTCAGCAAACGGGGCAACTAAAAGAAGACTAGAGATAAACTGGCTATTAAACCCTTCAAGCGTAACAGCTCCACCTTTTAGGGGCCCTGTTACAGTAACGGGTGGGGAAACACCATTGGCGTTATGGACAAGTACCTCAACACCTAAGTCCTTAAGAGCATCAAACAATGTATTAAAAGGTCGGCTTTGGATTTGCGCGTCGCCAGTGAGGGTAATGCTCTTTTGCGCTAACGCGGCGATTGAGGTGAAAAACGACGTTGCAGTGCCACTATTTCCTAAATCTAGCTCTTTCGCTGGTACGGTCAAGTTTTCTCCTACTCCATCAACAATCCACGTTGCTCCTTCGTCGACGATCGTGGCTCCTAACGCCCTCGCCGCTTCTTTAGCAGAAACACCATCACCAGATGAAAGTGGATTGTGAATAACCGAACGCCCCTTACTGAGGGTGGAGAGAAGAACTGCTCGAATTGTTGCGCTTTTTGAGCCTGGTACATCCATTTCCCCACACAGAGAGCTAGGGGTAATCGTAACGGTCATCATTGGCTCACCAGATCAGGGCGAAGCTTCTCTGCTCCATCGAGGTAGATTGGTGTAAGATTTGAATGATCACCCTTAAGAAGGAAGAGCATACGAATCACCTGGGCCATCATCCCCTCGATCTCCAGCTCGTTCATGCAAAAGAGCGCAATTGATGAACCTAATTTGCCCATCCTCAGTCCAGTTGCCGGATTTAATGCTTTTAGATCGCTTGTTTGGGTGATTAGAAGGGCAGCAATATCCGCCTCTTTAAGGTCGTTTGCTTCAAGGACTGCGACGTAGAGTTTTTGAACGGCCTCACTAATTGCTTCTTTGGTATCAGAGGCTACACAAATCGCCCCACGCACTGCTGAAATCACCTCATAGCCCCCATTGAATCATGATCCCTTGGTGAACCAAGGTATTAATCATTTCGACAAGCGTTGCAAGCACCACAACAACGGCGATTCGCCCAAGGGTGAAGAGAATCACCGAGAGGGGAAACACTTTATCTGTGAGCCATATAACGATACTAAAGCCTAAGACCCAAATGCCAAAGGCGGCACTAGAGTAGCCAACTAACTTGATGAGAAAGAAAAGGAGTGACTCAAATGATTCGTCAGCAAGAAAGAAGCCACCAAGGAGATAAAGGAGGAAAAAGAAGAGGTAGAGGATCAGGGTATATGTGTGAACTCGGCTTGAAAACGCCAAGAGTCTCCGTTGGTGCAACATGCTTCGATCGTAACACCTATTAGAGCAAATCTGCAACTGGGAAGCAGATGAAGATCGGATCCCCACTTACTTGAACTGTAAGTGGTTTTTCGATCATTTCATTGGAGAGGGAGATTGAAGCGTGAGTAAGAGGATACTCTCTTAATGGCCACCGTAGATTCGGTGCAGTAACAATACTTTTCCCTGATCCATACGCTGGAAGAATACTCACTGTTTGCCCCGCTCTTCGCTCTATTGTTCGATGGGAGGTTACGCTGTACATCGATTCGTACTTAGTGTGCCACGCTGTGGGAACACCGTATTTCTCAAAAAGGGCGTAGGTGACAAGAAGGTGGTCAAAGCGGTATCCTCCGCCGCCAAGGAGGGTGTAGCTTGTCATCTTTCGCTCTAATGCTGCCTGGAGGGCGAGCTCAGTATCACTTTCTAGCTTTACTCTATGGTCTCGATACACGGTCTCACCAGTAAACGTTGGCTTAATACTCACCGAGTCAAAATCACCAACCCAAAGATCAACAGCAAGTCCATACCGCTCAGCGGCTTCAATACCACTATCGGCGGCGATAACCATGTCGTATTCACCGAGGTCTATGACTTCAATACTCCGCGGTGCTCCACCGCCGGTGATAATGAGAACATGCGCCATCCCCTTTCCCTCCTTAGGCCCCTTCGGGTACACTGAAGAAGACTATCACACAATAAAGAGGATACCAATGCCCAGTAATACCGAGCGTTTAGCCGCCCTTGGCGTCCAAAGTCCCACGATTCTTCTTCCAAAAAAGGAGATTGATTTAGAGAAATGGGCAGTTGTTGCGTGTGACCAATACACCTCTGAAGTTGAGTATTGGCAGCGAGTTGAGGCGTATGTTGGCTCAGCTCCTTCGACCCTTCACCTGATATATCCAGAAGTATACCTCGAAGAAGAACACCCTCAAAGGCGAATCGCTACGATTAATGAAACGATGGACCGCTACCTAAGCGATGGAATTTTTGATACATACGAAAAGAGTTTCTTCCTCGTCCATCGCGAAGATGAAGGGGGTGGACCTGGACGCTGGGGACTGCTTGCCGCCCTCGATTTAGAACACTACGATTGGAGCCAAGGCTCTAAAACCCTGATCAGAGCGAGTGAAGAGACGATTTTAGATCGAATCCCACCACGTAAGGCTATTCGAAAAGACGCCCGCTTTGAACTACCCCATATCCTTGTGTTAATCGATGATCAACAAAGACACGTCATCGAAGCACTGAAAGAGAAACGAACTATATTTCCTGAAGTATACTCAACTCGACTGATGGAAGGCGGTGGTCACGTTACTGCGTGGCAAATCAACACCGACGAAGTTTTTGGTGAACTTGCTGATCACCTTGAAGCACTTATCGCCAGCCAAACGAGTGACTCACCCCTGCTCTTTGCGATGGGTGATGGGAATCATAGCCTAGCAACGGCAAAGAGCTGTTGGCTTGATATCAAAAAGGGCCTTAGTGAAGAAGAAATTGCCACCCATCCTGCCCGCTACGCTCTTGTTGAAATTCAAAACATCTACGACCCGGGAATTGTTTTTGAACCAATTCATCGCCTTCTCTTCTCAATTGATTTCTCCACGTTTACCTCGACGCTCGCTTCCTTCTGTACTTCGTTTGAAACTACGACTCTATCTTCATTAGAGGAGCTTGATGCAGCGCTTGAGGCGACGGATGGAATCCAGCGCTTTGGATATAACGATGTGAACCAATTTCTTCTCTTTGAGCTGAATGGTCCAGCCTCCTCGCTGGCAGCAGGAACCATACAGAAGGTTATCGACCGCCTCTTACAAGAGACCAAAACAACCGTTGATTACACCCACGGTGAAGAAGTCACCCTCCGCCTTGGGACCAAACCTACAAACGCTGCAATTATCCTTCCTCCTTTTTCTAAAGAGGCATTTTTCAAAACCGTTATTGAGGATGGATCGCTTCCGCGAAAGACGTTCTCGATGGGTCACGCCCATCAGAAGCGCTATTACTTAGAGGGACGAATGATCACCCAAAGCGTCGACGCTTAGTTATGACATAGGTGATGAAAAATACGAAGAATGCTGGCCCAATTGACCATAGGGCCAGTGTTTTTTTGCCCACCCCTTCGAAGTATTCACCCCCCGCTTCTAAGGCGATATCTTTCGGACTTTCATAGCCTTGGCGCTCTTCTAATGGGAAGTAATACACCACCTCCCCTTCACTTTGATACCCATACTTAAACGCTGCATCACGGAGCGCGTCTTCCTTGTCCATGAGGGATTCCTGGCGCTGGAGAGCTTGAATCTGAAGGTTAAGGAGGTTTTGATTGTAGGAAAGCTGCTCGATTTGCTGACTCAGCGCTTGGTTATGAAGGTACCCTCCCTCCCCAAAGATAGCCAGAAAGAGGAGAAAAGTGAGAAAATATGTGATTACACCAGCGAGCAAGCTTCTATTTCGCATGAAATTCTTTAATATTTATAGTAAAGTATGATACTATAAGTATTATATAGGAATATGACCTGTCTGTGGAGGTAGGAATGTCTGAAAAGAAACGGTATGGGCGCCAAATATTTTTAAGTTTCATAGTCACGATTATTATCCTCCTCGGGGGACTGTATCTTGCTTCCCAGTACCTCCTGCCAAACGTCACCTGGGATCAAGGTCAACTCTTTGATTTCTTCGTTAAGTTATTCCCCTTGCTCATCGGCTTAATTATGATTGAAATTGGTGTTGTCATATCTAAAAAGAAAGTTCAAGATTGTGAAGATGAATTTGACAAACTTCCACCGAACGCGTATGACCGACCCTTTTACGCCCTCCCCCAAGATGACCCAGCACACATTCGAAATGATGAGATTATTTACACCCAGCCACACGTGCTCGCTGAGGCAACATTTGCTGATGAAGTCCTTGATGAACTTCCGATTAGTGAGTCTACTGCTGAAGTAATTCTCCCAATCGACCTTCCCCCTGTTATTGATGAAGAAGAAGTCATCGAGGCTGTTGAAGAAGAGCCGGTTGTTGAAGAAGAAATTATCGAAGTTGTCGAAGAGCCAGTTGCTGAAGAAGAGATCGTTGAAGTAGTAGAAGAGCCGGTTGTTGAAGAAGAACCCTTAATCTTTGAAACTCCCGTTGAGGAAGAAGTTGCCCCTGTAGCAGTGAGTGAAGAATCTTCTGAAGAAGAGTTCTTCCTTGAAGAAGATGCTCCGGTTGTTCCTGTTTATCGCGCAGCCCCTGTTGCTCTTGATGATACCGCTGTTGGTCTGAAGGAAGAGACGCTTCAAGTCTATGAGATGGACTTTGAGTCGATTCTCGCCGTTGAACTTGAAAGTGCGAATGACTTGAACTACGACCTGACTGTGGTGGTTGTTCGGGTTACTTCTGGACCTATTGAAGCGATCGCAAACAAGCTAATCCGGCAAAGTGGCGATCTTTCCTACTCCTTCTTTATCGAAGATGAGAGTATTGCCCTAATCCTCCCCTTCTACAACAGTGATGAAGCTCGCTCCTTTACCCTCTCACTCATTGAGGCGTGCCAGCGAGAGTTCCAAGGTAGCGAACTTGAAATTGGCTTTGCTTCCCGTAATGGTCGTGAAGTTGGAAAAGATGAGATTCTTAAAGAGGCCAGACGCGCAGCGTCCTTCTAATCTTTAAGCGGAATATTAAAACGCATTCGGTCTTTGCTTAACACCGTGTTGGCAAAGACCTTTTTTGCGTCCTGGAGTAAGAAGCGCAATTCATAGTCAGAGTAGCGCGGGCTGTAGTGCAGTAAGCCAAGCTCAGCAACCTCAGCGTCCTTGGCTATCCGTGCAGCATCACCGGCGGTCATATGCTTCTTCTCTTTGGCGCTCTCCCGTAAATCATCGGTGAACATCCCTTCACAGAGGAAAAGATCACTGTTGCGGACGTGGTCTGCAATTGATGGGAGGTAGAGCGAGTCAGTGACGTAGCTAAACTTGCGCCCACTACGCGTTGGTCCGAGAACATCCGTAGGATGAATGACTTTCCCATCATCGAGGGTAACCGCTTCGCCCTTTTGGAGTCTTCCCCACAGTGGGCCCATTGGCACATCGAGGCTCTGGGCGAGGTCGGGGTGGAACTCCCCCGGGCGGTTCTTCTCTTCAAAAACGTAGCCAAAGCACGGCTTAGTGTGGTTCAACTCAAACGCTTTAACGGTGTAATCCTCTGTTTCAAGGATGACTCCCTCTTCGACGGTCTTTACGATGATTTCGTAGTTGATGTACATATCTAAAATACGGCGATTTGCATCGACGTACTCTTTTAGGCGGCTTGGTCCGTAGAGGGTTAAGGGATCATCGCGCTGGACTTGACTGGAGAGCATCAACATCCCAGGAAGGCCAGTGACGTGGTCAGCGTGCATGTGGGAGATGAAGATTGAGTTAATTTTCTTCCATTTTAAGTTTAATCGTTTGAGTGAAATTTGCGTTCCCTCGCCACAATCAAATAAAAAAAGTTCGCCTTCGCGGCGGATCATCGCGCTCGTGAGGTTTCGGTTAGGCAGCGGCATCATCCCACTTGTCCCAAGGACAAAGACTTCAAAATTCATACGCAGAGTATACTGAACTTTTAGGTTTAATCAAAGGTAAGGGTTGGAACGTTTTGGTCACGAAGGGTGATGAGTAATGTGATAAGTAAGGAAAGTGCACTGGAAGCGAGCACGATAAGGGAAAGAATAATGAGGCGAAGGGTGGGAATCGTAATCGAAAAGCGCAGTAAATAAAACGAAAGTGGTGAGGTACTCGATACAGCGAGAAATTGCAGGAGGTACGTTAGGGCATAGGAAAGAGCCACTCCCCCACCGACCCCAAGAATCGTTGCTAAGAAGGTAGCCGTCATCAAAGTGAGGAAGTACGAGGTAGTGATGATTCGCTTCGAAGAACCTAAGAGGCGTAAGATGATGATTTGTCGCTGATCATCGGCAACGATTTGCCGAGCAAGCTCGCTGATCATATACCCTAAGAGAACGGCGATAAAGATAAGGACGATGAAGGTTGCTTCTTTACTTGTCTGTAAGTTCTGCTCGATGGCTGGGGCTTCTTGGGCCCACGTTGTTACATCATACCCTTGAGCTTGTAGCGCCTCATAGGCGCTTTGAATCTCCTGGATTGGAACTAGGAGCTCATACGAGAGAGGTAGATGAGCAAGGCTCAGCAGCTGCTCATTGGACGTAAAGACGAGGTTCTGATCAAGTTCGGTATACCCACTTTCATAGATGGAGCGGATGAAGACGAGCGTTGGCCTGAGGCGTTCTTCACTACTGATCATAAGACCCAAGTGCATCCCAGCAGTAACATCGAGGCTTTGGGCAAGGGTAGAACTGATCATCACTTCCATGAGAGTTGTCTCTTGAAGAGATGACTCGATCATAGTCAGCTCTTTGGATCGAACCCCTTCAAAGTAAGAAGGGTCCACTCCCTTTAAAAGAATGAGCTCAGTGTGGGTTTTTGAATAGAGTAGCGCAGGTGCTTTGCTCACCCGTTCAAAGGGGTAAGGAATGTCATCAATCGTAGTTTGATTGTGGATTTGGAGGTGCCCACTGCTAAGATAGGCGTATTTATCAGCGATCGCATCACTCATCGAAGTCACAAAGATCAAGGCAAAGACGAGGGCGGCGAGGATGAGGGCGATGAGGAGGATTTGCCTTCCCATCCTTCGACGCGTGGCAGAATTTCCTTTTAAGCCGAGACTTCGCGTTACGAAGAGGGCGATGAGACTCTTCACATTCCCTCCGTTAATCTGCGCTCTGATAGGGTGTAGACGCGATCGAGGCGTTGGGCAAATTGGCTGTTGTGAGTGACGAGCATCAACGTTGAAGAACGCTCTTTCACGATCGTTAAGAGTAGCTCCTCTATAAGAGCTGCGTTTTCTTCATCAAGGTTTCCCGTCGGCTCATCAGCAAAGATAATTGAAGGGTTATTCACCAATGAACGGGCAATAACGACGCGCTGTCGCTCCCCACCAGAGAGTTGGTCACTGGTATGATCGAGGCGATCACCGAGGCCTACCCGAGTGAGCAACTCGGCCGCTGCCCTCCTCGCTTCGGCTTTTGGGGCCCCGGCGATGAGGGCGGCGATTTGAACGTTCTCTAAGGCAGTGAAATCTGAAAGCATGTAACTCGCCTGGAAGATAAAGCCCATCTCTAAAGAGCGAAGAGCAGCTCGCCCTTGGTCGGTGAGGGTATGGATATTAACTCCATTGAGGGTAACTGTTCCAGAATCGGGGGTGAGCAGACCTGCAGTAATCTCTAAGAGGGTGGACTTTCCACTACCGCTTTTGCCGACGATCGCAACACTGCTTGCTCGCTCAATTTCCAGGTTGATTGAATCGAGGATGAGCAAGCGATCATTTCCCGCTTGGGTTGCTGGAAAAGATTTGGTAATCGCTTCAAGGTGGACACCATTAAAGGAGTTTGTCATGGCCTAAAATCTCCGTTATATCAACGTGCACTACCTTCTTAATCCCTCGATATGAGCCAAGGGAAGAAAGGGCAAGGATGAGGGCGAGTAACAATAGAACTTCACCGCTGCGTAGGGTGAGTGTCAAACCAAGGCTCATTAACGCCGGCGGTGCAATGATGGGAAAGATGAGGAAAAAGAGGAAGGTTAAGAGGAGGCCTCCAATGGAGCCGATGAAGGCGACGATGAAACCAACTGTAACAAAAAGGATTATGATGTGCCGCTCTTCGAAACCGAGGGTCCTCAGCAGGGCTATTTCTCGTTGCTTTGCATGTACCAAGCGCTTACTAGAGGTGTGAAGGTGAAGGATGATTACCAAGACAAGTAAAAAGAGAAGGAGGCCCATCATCTTCTGCTCAAGCTCCATCGCTTGGTAGAGCGCTTGGTTCGCCTCCTTGTAGGTGATAAATATTTCATTATCAAAAGAAGAAAGCGCTTTTTCGTCGTTGAGGATAACTCCTACTTTAACGTGTTCACTGCCAATAAGGGTGGAGACAAACTCCGGTGTAGCAAGGATCGTCGATTGGTCAAACTCGCCCCAATGGGTAGCAAAAATCCCCGTTACCCTAAAGGTCTGCTGCTTTGGTACTTGGGTAACTTGTTTCCCACTGCGTAAGAACGTCAGGGTTACTTCATCACCATAATAGCGATTCATAAACGAAAGGGCGATTCCATCATGGGAGTGAAGATCCCCACTGATCGTCGTGATATCGGTATTTCCTTCAAGATCAATTGCCCGAATTCGAAAGGGAATGCTCTCATTCCTTGAACGTTGAAGAAGTACATTCACATCCTCGTAGACAAACGCTCGTTTTACTGTTGGACGGGTTGCAAGCTCTTGGGCAAGAACTCGGGCTTCCTTGAGGGAGTACTCTTTTCGGGTGGATAAATCATACGATTCATACCTACGAATAAGGTCAAATTGAGCACCCTGAAGTGCCTGCATGATCGAAAGGGTCACTAAGATGGCGAGGATGGCAATCGCTAAGCCGGCGGCGATTCGAAGTGAAACGCCGCGGTTTTTATTGGTTTTTGAGAACGCGTAGCGCCACGCAATGTGCCCGATCATCTTTCCCTCAATAGTAGTTTAGCGAAGTAATTCGCTGCCCATCAGCAGCCCACGTCACATCAACGTACGGCTGATTATGTGAATCATAGAGTGTTTCCATGAAGGTAGCATCCCCAAAGTAGTGAGTCTCCTTAATGATTCGCTGCTCTTGGTACTCCACCGTTCGAAGAAGCGCTCCCTCTTCGTAGAACTCTCGAACCCGCCGCCCATCATTAAACTTCGTCTCAATTTCCTTAAGATGATTCTTCTCGTCGTAGGTAAAGCCCTTCGTATAGTCACTACCTACCTCGTGGATGAGGAGGCCACTTCGGGCGTAGGAGCGCTCAATCTCACCATCGGTGACTAGTAGCGATCCGTCACTACTTGGGCGAACCTTCTCTTCGCCTAGGAGGGTATCGCCACTCCACGACTCGCTAATCGTCAGGCCTTGGGTGTAGCGGTATCGATCCCCTCCCTCTTCACTGCTGACTGTTACCGTGAAGCGGTCGGGCTCTTTAGCAAAGCGAGTGAGGAGAAAGCCTTCATTACTGAGGCGAGCAACTAAGGTAAGGTTGGCTCGGCCTTGCTCGTAAGAGTAGTAGATGAGCGTTGGTTCATTCGCCCCTTCTTGGATTGAGGAGAGGATGAGGCGCCCACTCTCATTAACGGTGTACGTCGTGTTTGTATCATCCCGTCGTTCTTCAATGAGGACACCATCTCGTGTCCGTTGACGGGTAACTTGTCCATCACGGTACGTTCGAAAAATTTGGAGTGTTCCATCCGCCTCTTCGCGGCTGATCTCCTGCCACAGCTGCTTGCCCTCATCGTAGAGGGTTCGAGCAAATGCCGTGACCTCAAGGCGGTAGCGATCGCCTTCTTCATAGGGACCGAGGCTTTGGCCAATCGAATTCGATTTCATACTCACCGCTGATAACAGAGTGAGAACGAAGGCGAGCACTACGATCGTCGCCGCGCCCCTCTTCATGCAAGACCCACCAACGCATTGAGGAAGCGCTCTTTATCAAAGAGTTCAAGGTCTTCGTAGCGCTCCCCCACTCCAACAAAGGAGATTGGCAAGCCTAAGTTCGCTCCGATTTGAATTAATGAACCACCTTTGGCAAGGGAGTCATACTTAGAGAGAATAAGGGCGTCAAGGCTCACCGCTTGGTGGAAGATCGTCGCTTGACTGAGGCCATTTTGGCCAGTCGTTGAGTCAATAACGAGGAACTTCTTGTAGTGATCGGAATCAATGCCCTTTGTTTGAACAATCTTATCGATCTTCGCCAGCTCGCGAACTAAGTTTTCCTTATTGTGCATCCGCCCGGCAGTATCAATAAGTAGGACGTTATCCCCCCTAGCTTGGGCACTTGAAAGGGCGTCGTAGACGACCGCCCCTGGGTCACTGCCGCTGGTTTGCTTCACGATGCGCACTCCAAGGCGGTTTGCGTGAATCTCAAGCTGGTCAATCGCTGCAGCCCGGAACGTATCGGCAGCAGCGAGGGTTACACTAAGGCCTTGGTCTTTGTACGCCTTTGCAATCTTCGCAATCGTCGTCGTCTTGCCAACCCCATTCACTCCAAGAATTAAAAAGACGTTGAGGTGATCAGGGTCGATTGTCGGGTGGTAGGTGTGCACCAAGGGGGTGAGTTGCTCTTTTACAAGAACCTGCAAATCACTGGCATTAACGTGTTTCTTCTTCTTAATGAGCTCGCGGACTTCATCACTAATCTCAAGGGTGAGCTTCGAGCCTAAGTCCCCTTCGATGAGTAATTCTTCAAGCTCCTCAAAGTATGTTTCGTCGATCGTCGATATTCCAAATAAGCTCTTTAAGCGAGCTCCAAAACCTTTTAATTTCACTTCATTCCTCATTTCTCTATCATACCAACACCAGAAGCGTATGAGGAGAGCTCAGCCATCAACGCAACGCTTGAGATGATACTCGATAAGCGGGTTGTTAAGAGGGTGAGCGACCACAAGGGGTTCTGGTATTCACGATCATAGGTTTTTACTAACGCATTGGCTACTACGTAGCTGCCAAAGGAGATAATCGTTGCAAGAGCGCGGTTGTAGAGTTTTTTCTGCTCGGTGAGAAGGTCACTGCCCTTTCGGCGCAGGTCAAAGCGAATGATCGAGCCTTCTTGATGGGTAATAGGGACGATCGTTGGAAGAAAGCCTTCTTTTTCTGCAGCAAGAATAAAGGGATAGGAGGGCGAGCCGAGGGTAATCATACTTGACTCACCTACTTCTTCTCCAACCGCGTATGTTACCGCTCCGACATTCGAAAGAAGGGTAACAGGGGGGTATTCTATCTTTACCAAGTCAGGGGTGATCGTAGTAACACTTCGTAGTTCACTGTGGATCGGTAGTGTTGCCGCTTCATACCCTGCTCGCTGTACCGTCATAAACTCAATATCTTGTGGAATCACAAAGAGATCGAGTGCTTCAATGTAGCGAAGGGAAGGAATCGTAATCTCTTTGGATCCAATAACGCGCAAGAGGACCTCTTCATCGTTAGTCACGCGCCCTAAGAGTTCACCGCTTACCCGAGGAATAAGTTCATCTTCCTGCCCTGATAGGAGAAGTTCATCAACAAGAAGGAACGCTGCAGTTTCGCCACGTTCGATCAAGCGTATTTCAACCCGAGTGGTTTGACCAAACGAGGTGGTGGTAACGAGAAGAACCATCACCGCCTTCTCTTGCTCTAAGAACCACGCTAATGCGGATGGGTCTTCGAGTACGGGAAGAAGAGTTGGGTCGTATTTGATGCTTCGATAATTGATGGGAAGAGGAAACTCAACCGTATGAATTTCAGTGGTTGGTACCGCTACTTTTTTTTGTTGATAGGAGCGTGCTTGCTCTATGAGGGCAGTACGGGTTTGGGTTTCTCGGATGTCGTGCAAAAGAAGCTCTTCTCGCCTGGCGGTGTAATGAAGGCTTGGAGCAACGTCTGCAAGTACCGTAGCGAGGCGCTCACTTAATGCCTCTGCCTCCGTGCTACACGAAATAATAAGAATACGCGCTTCTTCGGCGCTAAAGGCAACTCCTCCTAAGAGTAGGAGGAGAATGATCACTCCAAGAGCGCGCGCCTTCATCGCTTACTCCGCGTGTTGCCACTGGAGGTACGACTCGATAAATGGTTGGATTTCTCCATCCATCACCGCTTGGATATTTCCGACGCTCGTATTCGTTCGATGGTCTTTAACCATCGTGTAGGGTTGGAAGACGTAGGAGCGGATTTGACTCCCCCACGCAATTTCTTTCTTTTCAATGGCGTTCTTCGCCCGCTCTTCATCTTGCTTTGCTCGATAGTACTCGTAGAGGCGACTTCGGAGCATTTTAAAGGCAACTTCCTTATTCATGATCTGGCTGCGCTCGTTTTGACACTGTACGACGATCCCCGATTCAAAGTGGGTGATTCGAACTGCGCTATCGGTCTTATTGACGTGCTGGCCGCCTGCCCCTCCCGCTCGATACGTATCGAGGCGATAATCTTCCGGCTTGAGGTCGATTTCGATCGCATCGTCAATTACCGGTGACGCGTAGACGCTGGTAAAGGAGGTGTGACGTCGCTTCTGAGAGTCAAAGGGACTAATTCGCACAAGGCGATGAACGCCTGCCTCTCCTTTGAGGTAGCCGAAACTGTACTGCCCACTGATCTTAATTGTGGCACTCTTTATTCCCCCTTCATCCTCTTGTAAATCAAGGATTTGGGTTTTAAAGTTCATCAATTCACAGTAGCGAAGGTACATCCGCATGAGCATCTGCGCCCAGTCACTCGCTTCATTTCCCCCTGCCCCAGCGTGGATTGTTAAGAACGCATCGTTCTTATCAAACTCCCCATCGAGAAGGGTCTTCAGCTTCAAATCCTCATACTCCTTTTCAAGAGCGAGGATTTGATGATCAATTTGTTCTTGCTCAGCGGGGCTATCGGGCTCATCCGCGTAAAGCTCAATGAGTTCAACGAGTTCATCGATTTCGTCGATTAACTCCTTCCACGGCTCATACGAGTCTTTTAAGGCGTTTAACTCACTGAATGTTTCTTCGGCGCGCTTGCGGTCATCCCAAAATGTTGGTTCTACCGTCCGCGCTTGGAGATTCGCTATGTTCTTGGCGATCGGGGACGCTTCAAAGCCGCCTCCAGACGGTGTACGCTTCTTCTTTAACTTCTTCTAAGATCGCTTTATTTTGGAAAAACATAATAACCTCTTCTTATTTGCGTTCAATTCTCAAGCCCAGGGTAATTTTGCGCTCTTCGGCGGGAGCTAAATGACACTTCCACGAGCAGAGCAGCGTAGTGTGCTGGTAGTAGTGTTCATCACCTTTCGTGTCCGCTATCGTACAATCTTCTTTGACCAAGGTAAAGCGGGTATCACTTACTAAGGTGAGCTGAGTATGGTTTGCTTCATCGTACATCTTCAGGGATTTAACGTTATCGAGGGCAAACTCGGTCTCATCAATCGTTACGGATTTGCGGTTATCCATGTGGATGATCGAGACCAATTCTTTAGGGGGCGCAAGGGCTAAAGCAAGTTCACTGCCGTATTGGAAATCAAGTTCCTCTTCCCCGGTGTTAGTCATCGTCACATCGAGCAATACGGTGTTTTGGCGAATCTTATAGTGCTTTGCGACTGAAAGGCTTCCCCCTTCGATCGGTCCTTGGTCACAAACAGTAGAAAGAAGGAACTCCGTTGAGCGGCGGTCGAGGACCTCTAGGTCATAGATGCGATCCTCTAATACCATAATTCCTTTTTGATCACGTTTGTCGTACTCACTGACGATGTACTTAGCGTCGAAGAAGAGGTCGGTAAAGGTGCGAACCTTGCGCCCAACAATTGGTGGGTGAAGAAGGTGCTTCATCGATCCGAAAATCTCTAAGGGACTGAAGGTATCACCGTAGTTGTGTAACGATGGCAGGTAGGTAAGCTCACTGAGCGATCCCCCTTTGGCATCAATCACGCAGGAGAGAAACTTACTGATCACCAGATGTTCATCAAGGCCGTCGTGGTCAAAGTCACTGATGATCGGGTAGGAGAAATCTTTTAACGAAGCGAGGATTGAGTCAATCTCATGGATCGATCGCCAAAAGAGCTTACGCACGTGGCTGTGAAGGAACGTGTCGTACGTGTCACTGACGTAGACCGATCCCACCGAAGCTCGATTGATCAACTGCTCAAGGCGCTTTTTAACATCTCGGTCTTTCTTATACGAGCGGGCGTGTTCGCTTGTTGTCATATACCGGCCGTTGAGGTAGTGGAGTGTTTCATCCTTTGTAAGCAGCTCATTAAAGCAACAGAGCGTGCTGCGCTTACTATCATGACCATACCACCCCATCGGCAAGTAGCCCCGCGTAAGCGGAAGTTCTTGGCTCTCAATCTCCTCAGTTGAACTACTCCCCTTTTGAGTTAACACGCCAAAGAGCTCCCCCATCTCGTCAGCGGTGATTCCACCATAGGCGAGTTGGTCGAGGTTTAACATCGCTAAGACAAAGGGAGCATCACTAGTAATAATTCGCTTTGAAAGAGCGAGGAGCTTTGGAAAGGAGAGGATTCCTTCAGCGTACTCTTCAACCCCTTTACTCATCTCATCACACATCGGCAGGATAAGTCCCCGTTTTCCAAGCTCTTGCATCACTACCGGTTCATCAAAATACGTCTTATTAGAGTGCGGATCATGGGCAGAGATGATCAGTGAATCTAAGAAACAGAGGTTCATCGTTCCAACGTACGATGGGTTAAAGATTTGGTTGTAGCAAAAGAGCGTTCGCGAGCGGGCGTGGTAGCGCTTGCGCATATACGTCGTCGTTTGCTCAATTTGGTGGGCTCGGTCTTTTGGAGCAAGGAGACTCGGGATACTTTGGGGAAACGTTTGGGATAAGAGCTCGAGTTTCTCGCTCCGACTTAAATCGGTGAGGAGTAAATTCACCGATGGGTGGTTCTTTTC
>Ga0265293_10004419_pt1 | contig 24795 bp, 29 predicted proteins | sample Munlanlewell138R_FD_192505 | JGI IMG/M metagenome (GOLD analysis project Ga0265293, IMG submission 192505) | Leachate microbial communities from a municipal landfill in Southern Ontario, Canada - Leachate well 138R | ecosystem: Engineered > Solid waste > Landfill > Unclassified | place: Canada...
TCACCATCACCATGTCGGCGCCTTCCTCCAGGTCCAGCGCCACTTCGCGCAGGGCCTCGTCGGAATTGGCCGGGTCCATCTGGTAGGTGTACTTGTTGCCCTTGCCCAGGTTGCCGGCGGAGCCCACGGCGTCGCGGAAGGGGCCGTAGAAGCTGGAGGCGTACTTGGCCGAGTAGGCCATGATGCGGGTGTGGATGTGGCCGGCCGCCTCCAGGGCGTCACGGATGGCGCCGATGCGCCCGTCCATCATGTCGGACGGCGCCACTACCTGGGCCCCGGCCTCGGCGTGGGACAGGGCCTGCTTCACCAACACCTCCACGGTCTCGTCGTTCATCACGTAGCCGGTGTCATCGATGAGCCCGTCCTGGCCGTGGGTGGTAAAGGGGTCCAGGGCCACGTCCGTCATCACACCCAGCTCCGGGAATTCCTGACGCAGGGCGCGCACCGCACGCTGGGCCAGACCGTCGGGGTTGTAAGCCTCGGCGGCGTCCAGACTCTTGGCCTCGGGTGGCGTCACCGGGAACAGGGCCACCATGGGAATGCCCAGCGCCACCAGTTCCTCGGCCGCCTTGAGCAGCAGGTCGATGGAGACGCGCTCCACGCCCGGCATGGAGGCCACCGCCTCGCGCTGGTTGCGGCCCTCCAGCACGAACATGGGATAGATGAAATCGTCCGGCGATAGCGTGGACTCGCGCATGAGCCGGCGTGAGAAATCGTCGCGGCGCATGCGACGCATGCGGGTGCGGGAGAAATTGCCACGGGAGGTTTCAGGGCGGCTCATGTGGACGAGGACTCCGTGTGATTGCCAATGGCGGGTTGCGAAAATCGCAATTTACCACAGGCGCCATGGAGGCATCGCGGAAGGACCCGTCCATGCTTTGGCCATGAACGACGGACAGTGGCTGACAGTCGACGGCGCCTTCGGCGAAGGCGGAGGGCAGATCCTGCGCTCCGCGCTGGCGCTCTCCCTGTGCCTGGGCCGGCCGTTCCGGATCGTGAACATCCGCCGGGCGCGCCGCCGGCCCGGGTTGCGGCCACAGCACCTGGCGGCGGTGAAGGCGGCGGCCGCGGTGGGCGAGGCGGAGGTTTCCGGCGCCGGGATCGGGTCCGCTGAGTTGTCGTTCAGACCGCGGGCGCTGCGCACGGGCGAGTTCCACTTCAGCACCGGCACCGCAGGCAGCACGACCCTGGTGCTGCAGACCGTGTTGCCGGCACTGGTCACCGGTGGCACCCCTTCCCGGCTGGTGTTGGAGGGCGGTACCCACAATCCCCTCGCGCCCCCCTTCGAGTTCCTCTCGGAGGCCTTCGTGCCCCTGCTCAATCGCATGGGGCCGCACATCGAGCTTCGCATGGAGCGGCCGGGGTTCTATCCCGCCGGCGGGGGCGTGATACGGGTACATATCGTACCGGTAGCGCGGCTACGGTCGCTTCACCTGCTCGAGCGGGGCGAGGTGCTGACCGTGGACGCCCGGGCCCTGACAGCGCATCTGCCCGAGCACATCGCGTTGCGGGAACTGAAAACCCTCGGCGCGACGCTCGGTTTGCCTGAGGACCACCTGGAGGCCGTCATGGCGGACGCACCGGGACCGGGCAATGCAGTGATGGTGCGGGTGCGCAGTGAGCACGTGACGGAGGTCTTTACGGGTTTCGGCGAACGGGGCGTGCCCGCCGAAAAGGTGGCAGGCGGTGTGGCCCGCCAGGTCGAGCGCTACCTCCGCGCAGGGGTGCCCGTCGGTGAGCATCTTGCCGACCAGTTGCTCCTGCCGCTGGCGCTCGCGGGCGGCGGCACCTTCGAGACCTTGCGACCGAGCCTGCACCTTCGCACCAACGCGGAGGTGCTGCGTTGGTTTCTCGGCACGGAGGTGACCCTGGAGGAGCTGGGACCTGATCGATGGCGGGTCACCATCGGATGATGACGCGGAGAAATGGACTGCTCCCCGCCGCCGGCGGGTAGACCTTAAGAATTCAACACAGAGACGCAGAGACACAGAGAACACGGAGACGGTGCATTCTCCCAGCGGCCGCGGCGCGCGAAAGAACCACAGCGGCCCATGCCCCCGCCTTTGTAGGAGCGGCCTCAGGCCGCGATGGCCTCGGCATGCTGTGTCTATCGCGGCCTGAGGCCGCTCCTACAGGCGGTAGCCGGGATTCTCTGCACCTGTGCGGTGTTCTTGCATTCATTTGCTGACCTTCCCTCCGCGTTGTCCCACCACTGTGCCTAGATCAGTGGGGTCAGGTTCATCTGATCCGGACGAATCGCGGTTTCAATGGAATCTGACCCCACTGGTTTGACCCCACTGGTTCCGGGGCTCAGGATGCGGCGAGTTCGGCGAAGGCCGCGCCGGTGAGATGCGCGAGGTCGTCGGGGGCGAGTTCGATTTCGAGCCCGCGCCGTCCTGCGCTGACGTACACGGTCGGAAACGGGCGGGCGGAGGCGTCGATGAAGCTCTTCAGCCGCCGCTTCTGGCCGAGCGGGCTGACGCCGCCGAGGACGTAGCCGGTGATGCGCTCCACGTCCTGCTTGTCGGCCATCGTAGCCTTCTTGGCGCCGGCCGCCTTGGCCATGAGCTTCATGCTCAGCTGGGCCGCCACCGGGATGATGCCCACGGCGAATACCTTGCCGTCCAGCTGCACCACCAGGGTCTTGAACACCCGGGTAGCGGCCACGCCCATTTTCTCGGCGGCCTCGGTACCATAGGCAGCGCACGACGGGTCGTGTTCATAGGCGTGCACGGTGTGGGCCACGCCGGCGTTCTTCGCCGCATCAATGGCCGGCGTCATGCCGCCTCTCCCGCGAGATGGCGCGCCAGCAGGCTGTAGCGGTGATCGAGCGCGGGCAGGGGGATACGCACGCGCCAGCCGCCGCCCGGCGCTTCGGCCAGGGCGTTGCCCGCGAGGTCTTCCATGCGTTCCACCCGCAGCGTCCGGGCACCTTCGGGGTGGATCAGTTCCAGCCGGTCACCCACGGCGAACTTGTTCTTCACGTCGATTTCTGCGAGACCGCTGAGCGCATCGTAGGCCACCACCTCGCCCACGAAACGCTGCACGTCGCTTTCCGAACGGCCGCTGTGATAGCTCTGGTAGTCCTGAGGCGCATGGCGCTGATAGAAGCCACTGGTGTAGCCGCGATTGGCGAGGCCTTCGAGCGCCGTGGCCAGGCGGGGGTCAAAGGGGCGCCCCGCACAGGCGTCGTCGATGGCCTGTCTGTAGATCTGTGCGGTGCGCGCCACGTAATAGTGCGACTTGGTACGCCCTTCGATCTTCAGGGAATCGACGCCGATCGCCGCCAGGCGCGCGACGTGTTCCACCGCGCGCAAGTCCCTGGAATTCAGGATATAGGTGCCGTGCTCGTCTTCCTCCACGGGCATGAGCTGGCCCGGGCGCGTGCCCTCTTCCAGCAGGTAGGTCCCTTGCGCCGCGGCGTGCCGGTGCAGCACCACATCACCGCTCACGTCCTCTCCGGCCGGATGCACCTTGTAGTCCCAGCGACAGGCATTGGTACAGGCGCCCTGGTTGGGATCACGATGATTGAAGTAACCGGACAGCAGGCAACGCCCCGAGTAGGCGATGCACAGGGCCCCATGCACGAAGACCTCCAACTCGACGTCAGGGCACTGCTCGCGGATGGCGGCGACCTCGTCCAGTCCCAGCTCACGGGAGAGGATCACGCGGCGGATACCTTGGCGTGCCCAAAAACGCACGCTGGCCGCATTCATGGTGTTGGCCTGCACCGAAAGGTGCACGGGTAGCTCCGGCCAGCGCTCGCGCACCAGGAGAATGAGTCCGGGATCGGCCATGATGAGGGCATCGGGACCGAGTGCGACCATGGGTTCCATGTCACACAGGAAGGTCTTTACCTTGGCGTCGTGGGGCACCACGTTGGCGGCGAGGTAGAGCCTGCGCCCAAGCCCATGGGCCTCGGCGATGCCGGTGGCGAGATTGGCGAGGTCGAAATCATTGTTGCGCACGCGCAGGCTGTAGCGCGGCAGGCCGGCATAGACGGCGTCGGCGCCGTAGGCGAACGCAAAGCGCAGATTCTGCAAGGTACCGGCAGGGGCGAGGAGTTCGGGCTTGATCATGGTCGTGAAATTGAGAGGCGTGTCAGTGTATCGCGATTGCCTCGCCTTGGCGCGTGGGCGAGAATGTGAAACTTCCCGCGAATCGGCCGTAACCATGAAAAACCTGCTGCGCCTCCTGCTCGTCTTCACGCTGCCGCTCATCGCATTCGGCGTGCGCGCGGACGTGGCACCGCATGAGGTTCTGCACGGCGCCACCGACGAGATGTTCGCTACATTGCATACGCATCGTGCGGCGCTGCACACGGACCCGCAGGCGCTTTACGGGCTGGTGGAAAAGACATTGTCGCCGCACGTGGATTTCCCGTTGATTTCGCAACTGGTGCTGGGCAAGCACTGGCGCACGGCCGATGCCGGCCAGCGTGAGCGCTTCATCGCCGAGTTCCGTACGCTGTTGGTGCGGTTCTACGTGGGCGCATTGCTGGAAGACCCGCGCAAGCTCGACGAACTGCTCGATTTCAGCGATACCCTCATCCAGTTCCGGCCTGCCGAGCCGGAACAGGACGCCCGCAAAGCCCTGGTGCGCGCAGAGGTGCACATGCCCAGTGGGCGGGTCGCGCTGGTGAGCTTCAACCTGCATCGCAAGGAGGGGGTCTGGAAGGTGTACGACGTGACCGTGGAAGGCGTAAGCCTGGTTACCAATTACCGCAGCAGCTTTGCTTCCGAGATACGCCAGGGGGGGGGCCTCGATGCCCTTATCGACCGTCTCACCGCACGCAACCGCACCTTGCTGAGCCAGGGCAGCGCGCGGGCGGAATAGAAGATCCAGCCACGGAGGAAGACCACGTCCGCGAAGGAACGCGAAATCTGCGCATAGGGCAGGCCGTGGCCACGTAGCTCTCGCACTCAACCGTAGCTTCAAGGGCCGGGCAAGCCCGGCCATGAACACACATGGCGCCAAAGGGGAGTTTTGGCGTTCATTGCGGACTTTACTCCCTGGCCTCCGTGGTTGATCTTCTCCTCTCCAGGCAGTCAGCGTGTAAACTTTCGTTTTTGGTTTCAGGAGTCTCCATGGAGCAGTTCCACGGCACCACCATCGTCTGCGTACGCCGCGGCGACCGCGTGGTCATTGGCGGCGACGGCCAAGTCACCCTCGGTAACACCATCATGAAGGGCAACGCCCGCAAGGTGCGCCGCCTGTACCACGACAAGGTCGTGGCCGGTTTCGCCGGCGCCACCGCCGACGCCTTCACCCTGTTCGAACGTTTCGAAGGCAAACTCGAGAAGCACCAGGGCCATCTGACCCGCGCCGCCGTGGAACTGGCCAAGGACTGGCGTACCGATCGCATGCTGCGCCGCCTGGAGGCGCTGCTGGCGGTGGCCGACAAGACTGCGTCGCTCATCCTCTCGGGCAACGGCGACGTCATCGAGCCCGAGGGCGGCCTCATCGCCATGGGTTCCGGCGGTCCCTTTGCCCAGGCCGCGGCCCGCGCCCTGCTGGAACACACCGAGCTGCCGGCCCGCGACATCGTCGAGAAGAGCCTCGGCATCGCCGCCGACATCTGCATCTACACCAACCGCAACATCACGCTCGAAGAGCTGGAGTGTTGAAGAAGACGAACACGGGGAACGCGGGGCACACGGGGATAATGAATGGTTCTTCCCCGTGTCCCCGCGTTCCCCGTGTTAATGCTTTTTCTTCGGAAGACCGAACATGAGCCCAATGACACCCCGTGAGATCGTCCAGGAACTGGACAAGCACATCATCGGTCAGGCGGCTGCCAAGCGCGCCGTGGCCATCGCCCTGCGCAACCGCTGGCGCCGTAGCCAGGTAGCGGGTGTGCTGCGCAACGAGATCACCCCTAAAAACATTCTGATGATTGGCCCCACGGGTGTAGGCAAGACCGAGATCGCGCGGCGTCTGGCAAAGCTGGCCAACGCGCCCTTCCTCAAGGTCGAGGCCACGAAATTCACCGAAGTTGGTTACGTCGGGCGCGACGTGGAGTCCATCATCCGCGATTTGGTGGACATCGCCATCAAGATGACCCGTGAACAGGAGATGGACCGGCAGCGGTTCCGGGCCGAGGAGGCCGCCGAGGAGCGGGTGCTGGATATCCTGTTGCCGCCGGCGCGCGTGGGCTTCGCCCAGGAACCGGCAGAGTCCAGTGACGGTGCCACGCGACAGAAATTCCGCAAGAAGCTGCGTGAGGGCGACCTGGACGACAAGGAGATCGAGGTGGAGGTGAGTGCCGCGTCCATGGGTGTGGAGATTATGGCCCCGCCCGGTATGGAGGAAATGACCAGTCAGCTCCAGGGCCTGTTCCAGTCGCTGTCGGGCAAGCGTACCAAGCGCACGAAGCTGCGTGTGCAGGATGCCTTGCGGCAACTCACGGAGGAGGAAGCGGCCCGTCTGGTCAACGAAGACGAGATCAAGGCGCGAGCCGTGCAGGCGGTGGAACAGAACGGCATCGTGTTCCTGGACGAAATCGACAAGATCACCAGCCGCAGCGAGCAGGGCGGACGCGGGCCCGAGGTCTCCCGCGAGGGCGTGCAGCGTGACCTGCTGCCCCTGGTGGAGGGTTCCACGGTTACCACCAAGTACGGCATGGTGAAGACCGATCACATCCTGTTCATCGCGTCTGGCGCCTTCCACCTGGCCAAGCCATCGGACCTCATTCCCGAACTGCAGGGCCGCCTGCCCATCCGGGTCGAGCTGGATGCCCTCTCGGTGCAGGACTTCGTACGCATCCTCACTGAACCGGATTGCTCCCTCACCGATCAGTACAAGGCGCTGCTGGGCACCGAGGGGCTACAGGTGGAGTTCACCGCCGATGGCATCGCGCGTATCGCGGAAGTGGCCTGGCAGGTGAACGAACGCACCGAGAACATTGGTGCCCGCCGCCTGCATACGGTAATGGAGCGGCTGCTGGAAAATCTTTCCTTCGAGGCTGCCGATCGCGGCGGACAGGCCGTGGTGGTCGATGCCGCCTACGTGGACGGCCAGCTCGGAGAGCTGGTTGCCAACGAGGACCTGAGCCGCTACATCCTCTGATTCGCAGGAAAGACCCTACGCCCGCCCACGTTGAATTCGAACGCGCAAGTCGCCATCGTGTGCGGGCGCTTTGCGGTGCATTCACCAAACGGTATGCTTAGGCACTCTTTTCGGAGGGACTTCCCCCTATGACCCAATTCCTCCCCACCGAGATCCACCTGCACAAGAAGAGCCACATCCTCGAGATCCGCTTCGAGGATGGCAGCCAGTTCCGCCTGCCCACCGAGTATCTGCGGGTCTACTCGCCCTCGGCGGAGGTGCGCGGCCACGGCCCCGGCGAGGAAACCCTGCAGGTCGGCAAGGAAGACGTGAACATCGAAAAGATCGAACAGGTTGGCACCTACGCCATCCAGATCCATTTCGACGACGGCCACAACACCGGCATCTACGCCTGGGACACGCTGTACGACCTGGGCAAAAACTACGACGCATACTGGCAGGACTATCTGCGCCGCCTCAAAGAGGCGGGCCACGTGCGCAAGGAATCCCTGAACGGCTGAGCCCATGTCCGAGCAAGACACCACCCATTTCGGCTTCCAGCAGGTCCCTGTCGGCGATAAGGCACGCAAGGTAGCCGAGGTATTCCACTCGGTCGCCGGCAAGTACGACCTCATGAACGACGTGATGTCCATGGGCATCCATCGCCTGTGGAAACGCTTCACCATCGAGGTGGCGGCGGTACGCCGCGGCCAGCGCGTGCTCGACATCGCCGGCGGCACCGGTGACCTCACAGCGGTCTTCGCCGCGCAGGTGGGGTCGGAAGGCAAGGTGGTGCTGGCCGACATCAACGCCTCCATGCTGGAAGTGGGCCGCAGCCGCCTGACCGACCGGGGCGTGGTGGGGAACATCGAGTATGTGCAGGCCAACGCCGAGTGCCTGCCCTTCCCCGACAACCACTTCGACGTGATCACCATCGCCTTTGGCCTGCGCAACGTCACCGACAAGGACAAGGCACTGGCCTCCATGCAGCGGGTACTCAAACCCGGCGGCAAGCTGCTGGTGCTGGAGTTCTCCAAGCCGGTGGCCCCCGGGCTTGGCCCCGTGTATGACCTGTATTCCTTCAAGTTGCTGCCGCTCATGGGCCAGCTCATCGCGAACGATCGTTCCAGCTACCAGTATCTGGCCGAGTCCATTCGCATGCACCCCGACCAGGAAACCATGAAGGAAATGATGCAGAGCGCGGGCTTGGTACGCTGCGACTATTTCAATCTCACCGGCGGCATCGTCGCGCTGCACCGGGGCTACAAGGCATGAGTGAGCCGCGTTACGCGGGCTTCTGGCGGCGCATCGCCGCCCACGTGATCGACACGCTCATCTTCCTCCCCATCGCGCTGATCCTGCTTTACCTGGTCTACGGTGATGCCTATCTGCAGGATGCGGCCAACCCCTTCGGCTATCACGGCGCCTGGGATGTATTCGTGAATCAGGTGCTGCCATTCGCACTCATCGTCCTGCTGTGGGCGCGCTACGGAGCCACCCCGGGTAAATACCTCATGCAGTGTCGCGTGGTGGACCTGCACAGCGGCGGCCACCCGGGGATCGGGCGCTCGGCCCTGCGCTACGTCGCCTACATCGCCTCGCTGCTTCCGTTCATGCTGGGTTTCCTGTGGATCGCCTGGGATCGTCGCAAACAGGGCTTCCATGACAAGATCGCCGGCACCGTGGTGGTGATCGCGCGCCAGGACGAGGCCGGGAAGTCACTGGAGCAGTTGATGAAGGAAGGCGGCGCGTGAGCCTCGACCCGACCCTGTCCACGGCCGCACTGGCGGCCTTCGAAAGCGCGCTGAACGCTGCGCTCGCCCTCGATCCCGACACCCTGGAGCGCCTAGCAGCCCTGGAGGGCAAGGTGATCGCCTTCGAAGTGACGCCGCCGGATGTCACCGTCTACATGGCGCCGGGCGCCGCAGGTGTCCGGCTCATGGGCTGGTTCGGCGGTGAGCCGGACACGACGCTGTCCGGCAGCATCTTCGCCCTGGCACGGCTCGCGGCAACGCCCAAGGGCACGCCCGCTCCAGCCCTGTTCTCGGGCGAGGTGGTGGTACGGGGCGACGTCGATCTGGGGCGACGCGTGCAGGACATCTTCAAGTGCGTGGACCTGGACCTGGAAGAGCACCTGGCGCGCCTCACCGGCGACGTGGTGGCCCATCAAATCGGTGATCTCGTGCGCGGCCTTGCCGCCTGGGGCCGGCGTGCCGCCGAAAACCTGGGGCGCGACACCGCCGACTACCTGCAGGAAGAGACCAGAGTGACACCTGCACGCAGTGAGATGGACAGCTTCGCCGCGGCCGTGGAGGCCGTACGCGAGGAAACCGATCGCCTCGCCGCCCGCGTGCGCCGGCTGCATGACAAGCTGGACCGCAATCCATGATCAACCCCGCACAAGCCGTACGGCTGCTTTACATTGGCTGGGTGTTGTTCAAGAACGGGCTCGATGAGCTGGTCTTCAGCATCCCGCTGTTCAGGCCCTTCTACTTCCTTCGCTATTTCATGTGGTGGCGCTGGCTGCGACCCGACCGGCCGCGCGGTGAGCGTATCCGGCGTGCCCTGGAAGAGCTTGGGCCCATTTTCGTCAAGTTCGGCCAGATCCTCTCCACCCGCCGCGACCTGATGCCGGGCGACATCGCCGACGAGTTGGCACGCCTGCAGGATCGCGTGCCGCCGTTTTCCGGCCAATTGGCGCACCGGATCGTGACCCAGGCCTACGGACAGCCGCTCAGCAAGGTGTTTGCGGCCTTCGACGAAACGCCGATCGCTTCGGCCTCCATCGCCCAGGTGCACGCAGCGACCCTCAAGGATGGCCGACTGGTGGTGGTGAAGGTGGTGCGTCCGGACATCGCGCCTGTCATCCGTCGCGACATCAGCCTGCTGTACATCTTTGCCAACAAGCTGCAGCGCTACTGGTCCCAGGGCCGGCGTCTGCGCCCGGTGGAAGTGGTGGCGGAGTTCGAGAAGACCATCATCGACGAGCTGGATCTGCTGCGCGAGGCCGCCAACGCCTCGCAGCTGCGGCGCAACTTCGAAGGCTCTTCCATGCTGTACATCCCCGAGGTGTACTGGCCCCTGAACCGCCGCAATGTGATGGTGATGGAGCGTATCAGCGGCATCCCCATCGCCAATGTGGACGCCATCCGTGCCGCCGGCATCAACCTCAAGGAGCTGGCCGAGCGCGGTGTCGAGATCTTCTTCACGCAGGTGTTCCGGCACAATTTCTTCCATGCCGACATGCACCCGGGCAACATCTTCGTCGGTCCCACGGGCCAGTACATCGCCGTGGACTTCGGCATCGTCGGCAGCCTGAGCGAGGGCGACAAGGTCTACCTGGCTGAGAACCTGCTCGCCTTCTTCAAGCGCGATTACCGCCGCGTGGCGGAGCTGCACGTGGAATCGGGCTGGGTGCCCGCCGGCACGCGGGTGGACGAGTTCGAGGCCGCTATCCGCACCGTCTGCGAGCCCATCTTCGAACGACCGCTGGCGGAGATCTCCTTCGGCCAGTTGCTGCTGCGCCTGTTCCAGACCGCGCGTCGCTTCCACATGGAGGTGCAACCGCAGTTGGTGCTGCTGCAGAAAACGCTGCTCAACATCGAAGGGCTCGGTCGCCAGCTCTATCCCGAGCTGGATCTGTGGCAGACCGCCAAGCCTTTCCTCGAGCGCTGGATGAGCGAGCAGATCGGTGCACGTGCCTTCCTCAAGCAGGTGCGTGAACAGATCCCCCAGCTCGGCGAGAAGCTGCCGTTGCTGCCCGGCCTGGTACATGACGTGCTGCAACAGGCGAAGGACGGCAAGCTGCAGCTCAATGATTCCGGCGCGGAACTGCGCCGCCTGCGTGCCGATCTGCGCCGTGCCAACCGGCGCACCATGAGTGTCATCGTGGGCGGCACCCTGGTGTTGTCGGCAGCGGTGATCTTCGGGCTGGACGGCTATCAGCCTACGGTAATCGGCGGTGCGCCCTTCGTGTCCTGGGTGCTCGGCCTCATGGGCGTCATGGCCTGGCTCATCGCCTGGCCGCGCGACTCCGATTGAAAACACCTTGTCGTAGCAAGTAACTGCATGCCCTCTCCCAACAACCTGCGTGTGGGCGTCTTCGTGGACGCTGAAAATATCCGTTACAACGGCGGCTACCAGATGCGCTACGACATATTGCGCCGCTTCGCCGCACGCAGCGGGGGGACACTGCTACGGCTGAACACCTACGTGGCCTTCGACCAGCAACGAGCAGAAGAGGATCCCGAGTACTACAAGAAGGCCACCAGTTATCAACAGCGCGTGCGTGATTTCGGCTGGAAGGTGATCGCCAAGCACGTCCGGCGCTTCACCGACGAGGAAGGCAATGTGACCATGAAGGCCAATGCCGACCTCGACATGGCGGTGGATGCCATGCTGCAGGCGGAGAATCTGGACCAGGTGCTGCTGGTCACCGGGGACGGCGATTTCCTGCAAGTGGTGAGCGCACTGCAAAACCGTGGCTGCCGCGTGGAGCTACTGGCATTCAAGAACGTGTCGCGCGAGTTGCAGCGGCGCGTGGACGATTTCGTTTCCGGCTACCTGGTCCCCGATCTGCTGCCCTTCCCCTGGGAGGCCAAGAATGAATGGGGACAGGTGGGATCCTGTGTGCGTGGCGTGTGCAGCAAGTGGTTTCCCGAAAAGGGCTACGGCTTCCTGCGCTATCTCAAGCGCATCGACGCCAACATCTGGATCAGTGACCCACGCGACCCCGAGTCACCGTGGGAGAGTGTGTTCTGCCACGCCAGCGAACTGGGCAACGTGGCCGTGGAGCAATTGCTCAACCGCGAGTCCATCTTCGAGTTCTACCTGAAGGAAAGCGACCAGAAGGAAGGCGGCCGTTCCGCCGCAAACGTGCGGCTGGTCACCTGACCGCGCCACTGCAGAAGCCTGACGCCCGTGGGGATAAAGGCAAAAAGCATTAACCACGGGGGACACGGGGAAATCCATCACTGGGTTTCCTCCTACCTGTGTGTGGTAGGTCACGTTGCGAAGCTACGTGACATCTCCATGCCGCGCACGTCACGTAGGCGCTGCGCGCCAACGTGACCTACGACTTCTTCTTCCTTCCGGTTCAGGCTTGGCCAGGCCGCACCAGGCCACGCGCCACTTCGTCGCGCTTTTCGCTGCCTTCCAGGATTTCGATGAGGGTCAGGGCGAAGTCCATGGCGGTGCCGGGGCCGCGAGACGTGACGACCTTGCCGTCACACACCACGCTGTCTTCAACCAGGTCCACGCCGGGTGGGGCGATGCGGTCGAGCACACCGGGGAAGCTGGTGGCGCGGCGGCCTTCCAGCAGGCCGGCAGTGGCGAGCACTTTGGGCGCTGCACAGATGGCGGCCGTGTACCTGCCTGCGTCGGCCATGCGCTTGAGCAGGCTCAGCACACGCGGGTCTTCGTTGAGCCGATCGGACCCGGGGCCGCCACCCGGCAGCACCACCATGTCGAAGTCCTGGCGCAGCGCCTCGTCCAGGGTGGCGTCGGGTACCAGCACCACGCCGCGGCTGCCGGTCACGGGCCCGTCCTCCAGGCCCGCGCTAAGCACCTCGATACCGGCGCGACGCAGCAGGTCGATGATGGTTACGGCTTCGAGTTCTTCGCAGCCGGGGGCGAGGGGGACAAGGACGCGTGCCATAGCTCAGGACTCCGTTGCTGATGTTGTGTGATCAAGGCCGACGGGGCCACCACGCGGCAGCCCTGCGCGGCCAACCTCGGCAGCTCCCGTTCGAGCAGCGCGAGGGTGTCGGGGTAAGGATGGCCGATGACCACGGCACGGCCATGGGTGCGGGCGAGGGCGACGGCCTGCCGCCACTGGGCCTCGATGCGTGCGGGCGTGGGATCCGGGTCGAGAAATACGTCGCGCACCAGGTGAGGCACGCCATGTTCACGCGCCACGGCGGGGGCGACACTGCTCGCGGTCGTGCGGCTGTCGATGAAATACAGGTCGCCGCGTGCGCGCAACCCGGCCATGAGCCAGCTCATGTGGCCCGGATGGGGGGTGAGCAGGCTGCCCATGTGGTTATTGACGCCGCGCACATGCGGGATGGCGGCAAGGTCGGCCTCCAGCGTACGGCTGAACTGGGCCTCATCCATGTGCAGGGTAATGCCACCGGGACCGAGGGGGCGTGGAATCACCGATTCCATGGGCAGGTGCAGCATGACCTCTTTGCCGGCGGCATGGGCCGCGTGTGCGAGGCGTGCCGCAAACGTGGTGTGGGGAAGGAAGGCGAGGGTCACCGGTGCCGGCAGGGCGACGGCGCGGCGCCCGAGGTCCAGCCGATCGCCCACGTCGTCGATCACCAGGGCGATGAGCGCTTCGCCCTGGGCCAGTGCCGAAAAGAACAGGGCCGCTACCCCGACGAGGAGCAGCGGCCCGATGGACGTGTGGAAGCGACGCAGTCCCTGCCCTTTCCTTACTTGCGTGCCTGGAGGATATAGAGGCCCTTCAGCAGGTTGACCGCCTCGTGCAGGGCATAGTCCTCGAGCTCGTCGGCTTCCGCGGCAGCATCACCCGTGGCGCCGGTCTGGGGTGCAGGCACCGCTTTGTCCTTGTTGCCGTTACTCAGATGGCCCGTCAGGTCGGCTTCCTTGACCAGGGTGAATTCCGGGTCGTCCGCCTTGGCGAGCCTCAGGCTGGCAAGGCCGATGTCGGGCTCGATGCCCTCGGCCTGGATGGAGCGGCCCGAAGGCGTGTAGTAACGCGCCGTGGTGAGCTTGACCGCGGTGTCGTTGCTCATGGGAATGATGGTCTGCACCGAACCCTTGCCGAAGGTGCGGCCGCCCATGATGATGGCGCGCTTGTGGTCCTGCAGGGCACCCGCGACGATCTCGGAGGCCGAGGCGGAACCGCCGTTCACCAATACCACGATGGGCGCGCCCTCAAGCACGTCGCCGGGGGTGGCGTTGAAGCGCAGCTCGGAGTCCTGGGCACGGCCTTCGGTGTAGACCACGGTGCCTTTCTCCAGGAAGGCATCGGACACCGATACCGCGGCACCCAGCACACCGCCAGGGTTGTTGCGCAGGTCGAGCACCAGGCCGCGCAGCGTACCCTTGCTCTCCTTCTTGAGGGATTCCACGGCGGCCACTACCTGCTCGCCGGTCTGGGTCTGGAAGTTGGTGACGCGCACGTAGCCATAGCCGGGCTCCAGCAGGCGGCTCTTGACGCTCTTCACCTTGATGATGGCGCGGGTGATGCGCACGGTCAGCGGCTTGACTTGACCCTCGCGCACGATGGTGAGGACGATGTCACTGCCGGGCTTGCCACGCATGCGGCTCACGGCCTCGTTCAAGGTCATGCCCTTCACCGGGGTGTCATCCAGCCGGATCACCAGGTCGCCGCTCTGCACGCCGGCGCGCTGGGCGGGCGTGTCGTCGATGGGCGAGATGACCTTCACGAAGCCGTCTTCCATGCCAACCTCGATACCGAGGCCGCCGAACTCGCCGGTGGTGCCCACCTGCAACTCCCGGAATTCCTTCTGGTCGAGGTAGTTGGAGTGAGGATCGAGGCCGCTCAGCATGCCACGGATGGCATTCTGGATGAGGACCTTGTCATCCACGTGCTCGACGTAGTCGCTCTTGATCTTGCCGAATACCTCGGACAGACCCTGCAGCTCTTCGAGGGGAAGTGCCCCACCTGCTGCGGTGTCGCGATTGGCCAAGGCACCGCTGCCGAGGCTGAGGGTGACGCCCATGGTGAGGCCGAGACCGAGCACCAAGGCGTTACGAACAAAGGCTTTCATGAAGTGCTCCCGGGTCGAAGATGCGGGCTGTTGTGTCAAACGACTTGCCGTAAATAGACAGCAGCCTGAGAGATATTACTTCAAGCGCTGGACGTTTCCATCATGGCCGCCCCTCAACCCCGCCGTTTGCTGACCCATTTGGCAGGATCCTGGGGTTTGCCATTGTGACGGATCTCGAAATACAACGCCGTGTGCTCGCTGCCGCCGCTGTCACCCACGGTGGCGATCACCTCGCCGGCCTGCACCCAGTCGCCCACTTCCTTGAGGATGCTCTGGTTGTGGCCGTACAGGCTCATGTAGCCGGCGCCGTGATCGATGATGAGCAGCAGGCCGTAGCCCCGCAGCCAGTCGGCAAACGCCACGCGCCCGTGGGACACGGCACGGACCTCCTGGCCCGCGGCGGCGCGGATGAGCATGCCTTGCCAGTGCAACCTTCCCACGCCGCGCGCGGCACCGAACCCGGCCGCCACGGCACCGCGGGTGGGCCAGGGCAGGCGGCCCCGCAACTTGGCGAAGGACAGCCCGGATTGGGCGGGCGGCAGATCCTCCACGACATCGGCGAGACCCTCCAGCAGGCGCACCAGATCGCGTTCATCCTGCAGCAGCCGGGCGAGGCGCTTGTCCTTGGTATCGATCTCCTCGCGCAGCTTCACCAGCAGCACGCTGCGCTGGCGGCGCTCGGCCTGCATGCGCCCGAGTTCAGCGGCGCGTTCGGCGCGCAGGGCCTCGAGGCGCTGGGACTCTGCCTGCAGTTCGGCGCCCAAAGCCTCCAGGCGCCGCATGGCCTGGTTGAGCTGGCCGATGCGCTCGCTGCGTGCACGGTTCATGTAATCGTAGTAGGCCAGGACCCGCCCCATGGCGGCAGGGTCCTGCTGGTTGAGCACCAGCTTGAGGGGTTGCTGCTGGCCCATGGCATGGGAGGCTCGTACCTGATCGGCCAGGTACTCGCGCTGGCTACGGATGGAGGCGTCCAGCGCGGTGCGTTCCTTTTCCAGGTCAGCAATGCGGCGGCGTTGTTCACCGATGCGGCCATCGAGGCTACGGATGTTGCGGGTGAGCCGGCCCAGGCGCTGTTCCGTGTCGCGCAGTTCGCTGCGCACCTTGCTGAAGCGGTCACGGGTGCTCTCCAGGGATTGACGCAGGCTGCCGATGTGCCCACGCAGCCTGGAGAGTTCTTCTTCCTTCAGTTGCCGCTCGCCGGCCGCGGCCGGCAGCGCCAGCAGGGCGGAGCACAGCACGACCAGGCTGGGGCCGACCCTCTTCACGCCTCCACCAGGGTCTCCAGGCTCACCAGGGTGGTGCCTGTCATTTCCTCGGGCTGGGGCAGGTCGAGGAGGGCCAGCATGGTAGGCGCCACATCACACAGGGCGCCGGTGGCGGCCAACTGGGCGGGCCGGCGGCCCACGAAAATGAAGGGTACGGGATTGGAGGTATGGGCCGTATGCGGCTGGCCCGTGTCCTCACCTGCCATCTGCTCGGCATTACCGTGGTCGGCGGTGACGAGCATCTCGCCGCCGGCAGCGAGCACGGCGTCGTACACGCGCCCGAGGCAGGCGTCCAGGGCCTCGATGGCACGGATGGTAGCGGCCATGTCACCCGTGTGACCCACCATGTCGGGGTTGGCGTAGTTGCAGATCACCACGTCGTAGCGGCCCGCGTCGATGGCCTCCACCAGCTTGTCGGTGACCTCCAACGCACTCATCTCGGGCTTCTGGTCATACGTGGTCACTTGGGGCGAGGCTACCAGGATGCGGTCCTCCCCCTCGAAGGGCTCCTCGCGGCCGCCGTTGAAGAAAAAGGTGACGTGGGCATATTTCTCCGTCTCGGCGATGCGCAGCTGATGCAGGCCGGTGTTGGCGATGTACTCACCGAAGACGTTACGCATGCGTTCGGGCGGGAAGGCCACCGGGACATCGAAGTCGGCGCTGTATTCCGTGAGGGTCACGAAACTGGACAGCCGGGGATGGCAGGCGCGCGGAAAGCAATCGAAGGCAGGCTCGATGAAGGCGCGCGTGATCTGGCGGGCGCGATCGGAACGGTAGTTCATGAACACCACCGCGTCGCCGTCCTCGATGGTCACCGGTGCGCTGCCCGGTCGCACGATGCGGGTGGGCTTGACGAACTCATCCGTCTCCCCGCGTGCGTAGGCCATGTCCAGCGCCGTGAGCGGATCGGCGGCCTCGTACTCGGCCTCAGCGGTGGTGATGAGGTCATATGCGGCCTGCACGCGAGGCCAGCGGTGGTCGCGGTCCATGGCGTAGAAGCGGCCCACGATGGAAACCAGGCGGCCCCCGCCCAGGGCCTCGAACTTCTCGCCCAGGAGACGCAAGGAGGCGGCAGCACTCTTGGGTGGGGTGTCGCGGCCGTCGAGGAAGGCGTGCACGTAGACCTTTGTGGCCCCACGCTTCACGGCCAGTTCCACCATGGCATGCAGGTGCTCTTCATGGCTGTGCACACCACCGGGGGAGAGCAGGCCCAGGATGTGCACGGCCTTGCCCGCCGTCGCGGCGCGATCAACGGCCTCGGTGAGGGTATCGTTCTTGAAGAAGCTGCCACGCTTGATGGCCAGGCTCACGCGGGTGAATTCCTGGTAAACCACGCGCCCGGCACCCAAGTTCAGGTGGCCGACCTCGGAATTACCCATCTGGTCGGCGGGCAAGCCCACTTCCGAGCCCGAGGCCCGAATGAGCGTGTGCGGGTACTCACTCCAGAGGCGATCCCAGACCGGCGTACGGGCAGCGGCAATGGCATTGGAGGGGCTGGTATCGGAATATCCCCACCCATCGAGAATGATGAGGACTATGGGTTTCGGCCTGCCGTTCGGGGACATAGGTCGGGAGAGGTTCAGTTTTTTAGACGAATTCTAACGGGATCTCGGGGAACTAGCCACGCCTTGCCCAATCCCCGGAGCACATGAGCGCTTTAATGTATTAGAATAAACGACGCTTCTCAAAAACCTTGACATTGTATATTGTTTTCCCGTTCGGAGCAGCACTTAAGAGAGACTATGGTCAACGCGGGCAATCGCTCATGCCGGACGAACCCCGTCCTTGAGGACGAGGAATCCGAAGAATTCACCTTGATGACCAGGGATGAGGATATAGAACGTGCATCACGTTCCCTCAAGGCGATGTCGCACCCGCTGCGTCTCAAGATCCTCTGCACCCTGGGTGACCAGGAGGTGAGCGTCCAGGAGATCGTCGACCGTGTCGGCACCTCCCAGAGCAACATCTCCCAGCACCTCGCCATACTGCGCGACAAGGGCATTCTTTCAGCCCGCAAGGATGCCAACCGCGTGTATTATCGCGTGGAGGACGCGCGCACGCTGCGGCTCATCGGCATGATGCGCAACGTGTTCTGCAGCATGTCCGATTGAGGTCCTGCCATATCGGCGCAATCAATTAGAGTTTGCTAATATGCGCGCGGTATCGGTAACCAGGATCATCTCGGAGAACTTGTTATGACTGTAGAACGCGTCGTCCGTATCGTGGCCGGCAGCTTCATCCTGCTCAGCCTTGCCCTCGGGGTGGAGGCCAGCCCGTTGTTCCACAACGTGAACTGGCTGTGGTTCACCGCCTTCGTGGGTGCCAATCTCCTGCAGAGTGGATTCACCCGCTTCTGTCCCCTCGACACCATGCTCAAGAAGGCCGGCGTCCCCACGGTGAGCCGTTGAGCCTGACGGCGCCGCCGCCCGGCGGCGCCGTGCCTCATTACAACGAGATCAGTATCCATGCAGCGCTTTCCCGAATTCTTCCTCAACCACTGGGACCTGTTCCTGGCCCTCGGCATTCTCGTCGGCTTGATGCTCTGGCAGGTGTTCCGCGGCAGAATCAGTGGCTTCAACGACCTGACTCCCGCCGAGGCGGTGCAGCTCATCAACCATGAGAACGCCCTGGTACTGGACGTGCGCGAGGACAACGAATACCGTGACGGCCACATCGTGGATTCCCGCCACATCCCACTGGGTGCACTGCGCAAACGCATGGAGGAGCTGGCCGCGTACAAGGACACGCCCGTGGTGGTGAGCTGCCGCTCCGGACACCGTTCCGCGAGCGCCTGCGGCTTGCTCAAGAAGGGCGGGTTCAACAGGCTTTACAATCTGCGTGGCGGCATGATCGCCTGGCAGAATGCCGGTCTTCCGGTGAGCAAGGGCACAGGCAAGAGGAAATGAGCATGGTCGACGTCGTGATGTACACCACGGGCGTATGCCCCTATTGCGTGCGGGCGCGCAAGCTCCTGGACAAGAAGGGGGTGAAGTACACGGAAATCAGGGTGGATCACGACCCCTCCCAGTGGCCCGAGATGGAGCAGCGCTCGGGGCGCAGCACCGTGCCGCAGATCTTCATCGGCGAGTTTCACGTGGGCGGTTTCGACGACCTCTCGGAACTGGACCTGGAAGGCAAGCTCAACCCCCTGCTGGGCCTTGCCTGAAATGACCGAAGCACTGCATGTCGTCTGCCCCCATTGCCATAGCGTCAATCGGGTACCGGGCGACAAGCTGACGGCGGGCGGCAAGTGTGGGCGTTGTCACCACGCCCTGTTTGCAGGGCATCCCGTCGAACTGGACGAAGCCAGCTTCGACACTCACATCGGCCGCAGCGACCTGCCCGTGCTGGTGGATTTCTGGGCACCTTGGTGCGGACCGTGTCGCATGATGGCCCCCGCCTTCATCCAGGCCGCCGCCCAGCTCGAACCGCGCGTGCGGTTGGCCAAAGTCAACACGGAAGAGCACCAGGCCTTGGCGGCACGCTACGCCATCCGTAGTATTCCCACCCTGGCCCTGTTCAAGGGGGGCCGGGAGGTGGCACGCAGCGCCGGCGCGATGGACTTGCACCAACTGTTGGCCTGGACCCGACAGCACCTCTGATACAGCAAGGAAAACCATGGCCGAGACCAACGAAAAGCCCCAGCCGCAGCTGGCCATCCAACGCATCTACGTCAAGGACTTGTCCTTCGAGGCCCCGAGCAGCCCGTCGGTGTTCCTGGAGAAGTGGGAACCCCAGGTCACCATCGACCTGAACTCACAGGCCCAACGCATCAACGAGGGCGTGTACGAGGTGGTGCTCTCGCTCACAGTGACAGCCAAGGCCGGTGACAAGACCGCCTATCTGGTCGAGGTACAGCAGGCCGGCATCTTCTCCCTGACGGGCTTCACCGATGCCGAACTGGGCGTCGTGCTGGGCAGCCACTGCCCCGGCGCCCTGTTCCCCTACGCCCGTGAAGTGGTGTCGGACCTGGTGACCCGTGGTACCTTCCCGCAACTGGTGCTCACCCCCATCAATTTCGATGCGCTGTATGCCCGTCACCAGCAGCAGAAGGCGGCCGCGGCACACAAGGACAACGACCCCGCCAAGCACTGATGACCACGGGTCAGCGCTCCGTAGCAGTCCTCGGCGCCGGTTCCTGGGGAACGGCGCTCGCCATCGTGCTGGCCCGCAATGGCGCCCGCGTGCTGTTATGGGGACGTGACAGCGCCCAATTGCAGGCCATGGCCGCGGAGCGCCGCAACGAGCGTTATCTGCCCGGTATCCCCCTGCCCGAGGGTCTGGAACCCTGCACCGATCTGCGGGAGACCGTTACCGCCGGTGACGACTTGCTGCTCGCCGTTCCGAGCCATGCGTTCCGCCACACCCTCGCCACGGTCGCTCCCTGGCTGGCGCCCGCCCGGCGCCTCGCCTGGGCCACCAAGGGCCTGGAGCCCGGTTCGAAGAAGCTGCTGGATCAGGTGGTGCGCGAGTCCCTGGGGGACGACACCGACATGGCCATCATCTCCGGGCCGACCTTCGCGCGCGAAGTGGCCCGCGGCCTGCCGACCGCGGTCACCGTGGCAGGCTCGGACGACGATACCGCGGGTCACTTCGCGCGCATGCTGCACGACCACACCCTGCGCGCCTACACCAGCACCGACCTGATCGGCGTGCAGATCGGCGGGGCAGTGAAGAATGTGCTGGCACTGGCCGCCGGCATTGCCGACGGGCTGGGCTACGGCGCCAATACCCGTGCGGCACTCATCACCCGCGGCCTCGCCGAGATGATGCGCCTGGGCGTTGCCCTGGGTGGCCAGCCGGAGACCTTCATGGGCCTCACGGGCCTGGGCGATCTGGTACTCACCTGCACCGACGACCAGTCCCGTAACCGCCGCGTGGGCCTCGCCCTGGGACAGGGTGTTCCCCTCGCCGAAGCACTGGTGCAGGTGGGCCAGGCGGTGGAAGGTGTGAAATCCGCCCCCGAAGTGCGCGACCTCGCCCGCTCCCTGGGCGTGGAAATGCCCATCACCGAACAGGTCTGCCGCGTGCTCCTGGAAGGCACCTCACCCCACGACGCCGTCCATGCCCTGCTCACGCGCGAGCCGAAACCCGAGCGGATCTAAGGTGTAGGTCAACGCGGAGGACGCGGAGGCGCGGAGATCGCGGAGAGCTATCGAAGACGGTTACGGAAGAGGATAACGTTTGCGAATGAACGCAAATATCCCTTCTTGGTTGTTTGCGTCCATTGGCGGACTGTGCGCCGTAGCCGATCTTTCGACCTCTCCGCGATCTCCGCGCCTCCGCGTCCTCCGCGTTTCGTCCCCTAGATCGACCCTGCAAAGCCGAGCTGCCGCCACGCCTCGTACACCACCACCGCCACCGCGTTGGAGAGATTCAGGCTGCGGTTGGCCGGGCGCATGGGGATGCGCAGGCGGTGTGCCGCGGGGATGTGCTCCATCACCTCGGGCGGCAACCCGCGCGACTCGGCGCCGAATACCAGGGCGTCTCCCGGCGCAAATGCCACGTCGGTGATGCGCCGGCTGCCGCCGGTGGTGAGTGCGAAGCAGCGCGCCGGCTGCACGGCCGCGAGGAAGGTCTCGAAGCTGGCGTGCACGTGCAGGCTGGCGTACTCGTGGTAGTCCAGCCCGGCGCGGCGCAGTTTGCGGTCGTCCAGCGCGTAACCGAGCGGTTCGATGAGGTGCAGACGGGCACCGGTATTGGCACACAGACGGATGATGTTGCCGGTGTTCTGCGGGATTTCGGGCTGGTGAAGGACGACGTCGATCATGAAGCGTTATGGAATGGGCTGGGCATGGCGCGGAAGATACCCCAGGCCGCGGCCGATCGGTTACGCTTGTCACCCACCTGCACGTACGCTCATCGCCAACGCACAACGTCCAAACCATGAACTCCGATGACCTGACCATGCTCGCCGTCGATTTCTGCGGCATGAAGTTCGACACCCCCCTCGTGCTGCTTTCCGGCTGCGTGGGTTTCGGCGAGGAATACCCTCGGGTACAGGGCTTCTCCAACCGCGACGCCGGCGCCGTGTGCCTCAAGGGCACCACGGTGGAGCCGCGCCTGGGCAACCAGCCCCACCGCGTATGCGAAACCCCGGGCGGCATGCTCAACGCCATCGGCCTGCAGAACCCCGGTGCGCGCTACGTGGTCGACCAGATCCTCCCAAACCTCGATTTTTCCGAGACCCGTTTCATCGCCAACATCGCCGGCTCGACCCTGGACGACTACGTGGAGGTGGCGCGCATCTTCGATGACTCCCCGGTGGACGCCATCGAGATCAACATCTCCTGTCCCAACGTGAAGGCGGGCGGCGTGGCCTTCGGCAACGACCCGGACATGTCCGCGCGGGTGGTGGAGGCGGTGCGGGCCGTGACCCGCAAGCCGCTCATCACCAAGCTGTCGCCCAACCAGACCGACATCCAGCACAGTGCACGGCGCTGCATCGAGGCGGGCACCGATGCCTTCGCGGTCATCAACACCCTCATGGGCATGGCCATCGACATCGAATCCCGCAGCCCGGTGCTGGGCAACAACCAGGGCGGGCTGTCGGGCCCGGCCATCAAGCCCGTGGCGGTGTTGCGTACCCACCAGGTATTCCAGGTATGCCGACCCCATGGCATCCCCATCATCGGCCAGGGCGGCGTGACCATGGCGGAGGACGCCCTGGAGTTCCTCATCGCCGGCGCCAGCGCCGTGGGTGTGGGTACGGCGCTGTTCTATGACCCGCTGGTGCTGCCCAAGATCAATGCGGGCATCGTCGATTACCTGAAGCGCCACGGCATGAGCAACGTCGCGCAGCTCACCGGCAGCCTCACGCTCAATCAGGCCAAGCCCGCCTGCACGTGCTGATCACGCGGGCGGCCGCCCTTTCCGGTAGGGGCGGCCTCCCCGACCCATGATCCCGCGCAAGAAGATCCGCATTGGCGACCTGCTGGTCGAGCACAAGGTGGTGTCGGAGGCCCAACTCCAGAACGCCCAGGCCGAGCAGCGGAAGACCGGCCACAAACTGGGTCGTACCCTGGTGGCATTGGCTACATCAGTGAAGACCAGTTGCTGGACTTCCTCTCCCACCAGCTGCAACTGCCGTTCATCAACCTCAAGCACTACAAGTACATCCCGCAGACGGTGCGTCTGCTGCCGGAGACCGTGGCACGCCGTTATCGCGCCATTGCCCTGGACGCCCCGGGCGAAGCCGTGCTGGTGGGCATGGCCGACCCCACCGACATCTTCGCCTATGACGGGATCGCACGCGTACTGAGGCGGCCGCTGCGCCGGGCCGTGGTACGCGAGAGCGATCTGCTGTGCACCATCAACATGGTGTACCGGCGTACCGAGGAAATCACCTCTCTCGCCGAGGAACTGAGTGAGGAGCTCTCGGAAACCGACTTCGACCTGGCGCACTTGGCCGAGACCTCGGACGTCAGCAGCACCGGTGGTGAAACTGCTGCAGTCGCCGTTCGAGGACGCGGCGCAGGTGAACGCCTCGGACATCCACATCGAGCCCGATGAGTCGGCGCTGCGCATCCGCCAGCGTATCGATGGCATGCTGCATGAGCAGGTGATAAAGGAAAAGCGTATCGCCGACGCACTGGTATCGCGCCTGAAGCTGATGTCGGGCCTGGACATCTCCTAGGAGCGCCTGCCCCAGGACGGTCACTTCAACATCCGCGTGAAGGGCCGTACCGTCGACGTACGCCTGTCCACCATGCCCATCCAGCACGGTGAATCGGTGGTGATGCGCCTGCTCGATCAGGCCGGTGGCATGCTCGACCTCGATCAACTGGGCATGCCCAGTGACGTGTTGGCACGCTTTCGCCACAGCATCCACAAGCCCCATGGCATGGTGTCGGTTACCGGTCCCACCGGCAGCGGCAAGACCACCACCCTTTACGGTGCCCCTGAGCGAACTCAACGTGCCCGAGGTGAAGATCATCACCGTCGAAGCCCCGTGGAATACGATCTGCCGCGCGTGAGTCAGGTGCAGGTGAAGCCGAAGATCGGCCTGGATTTCGCCACGGTGCTACGCACCGCATTACGACAGGACCCGGACATCGTGCTGGTGGGTGAGATCCGCGACAACGAGACTGCCGGGATCGCCTTGCGCCACGGAACACCACCTGGAGCCATCCGAGCAGGCCTGGGTGGAAGGCCTGCTCGGGGAATCGGTGGCCGACGTGCGCTTTCTGCTCGGCGCCGGTTGCCGACACTGCAACAACACCAGTTACCGCGGCCGCATCGGCGTGTATGAGCTCCTGGAAATGACCCAGGAACTGACGGATGCGCTGCGCCGCAACGACACCGCCGCCTTCGCACACCTCGCCGTGCAAGGCAGCGGATTCCGCTCCCTGGCACATAGCGCGCTCGACCAGCGCTACCTCCCGAGGAAATGCTGCCGTACCATTGGTACTTCGAGCCGACCAGCGGCGCGCTCACCTACCGGGTGGGTAATGCCGACGAGCTGATCACCACCTTGCCGCCGCCGGCGCGAATCCGCTTTCGTGTGCAATTGACTTACACGGACAGAGAAGGGAACGGCCGCTTCGACCCGGCCTCCGACGTCATCACGCGCCTGGACATCGCCCCGCTCGAGGCCTATGTCTCGCAGACCGCGCAGGAGGGAAAATGAGCATCATCGATCTGCTGGCCTGGGGCACCCTGCTGCTGCTGCTCTCCTGCGCACTCATGGGCCTGGGCCTCATCCTGAGACCGCAGACCATGGC
>Ga0265293_10004421_pt1 | contig 24785 bp, 16 predicted proteins | sample Munlanlewell138R_FD_192505 | JGI IMG/M metagenome (GOLD analysis project Ga0265293, IMG submission 192505) | Leachate microbial communities from a municipal landfill in Southern Ontario, Canada - Leachate well 138R | ecosystem: Engineered > Solid waste > Landfill > Unclassified | place: Canada...
CCAATATCAGATTTTGCATCTTCAAAAAGCTTCCTCAAGAAGGCTATTTTTGATGTGTTTATTCCCTTGAAGAGCAACAACGGTTCCAACTTGGACAATCCTTCCGATGTAATGCCTTTTTCCAGCAATTCCTTACGGACACCTTCCAACCCTGTTTTATCAAATTTATCCATGGCAACCGTTATGTCCACCAGTCTTTCCGGATATCCCATAACTTGTGCTATTCCGGCCAACACCTTTCTGTTGTTAATACGTATGAGCACCCTCAAATCCAATTTGTTGAAAACGGCATCCATCAACTGAACCATTTCCAGCTCATTGAACAAAGAGTCAGACCCGATAACGTCTGCATCGCATTGGTAAAACTCCCGGTAACGTCCTCTTTGCGGTCTGTCTGCCCGCCAAACAGGCTGAATCTGGTACCGTTTAAAAGGGAAGATCAATTCGTTTTGGTGCTGTACAACAAAACGGGCAAAAGGAACGGTAAGGTCGTAACGTAAGCCTTTTTCACATACTTGTAAAGAAAGCGCATTCGAATCTATCAAAGCCGGATTGTCAGGAATTTTCCCTGCCAAAGGAGCCAAGCTTTCTCCGGAGTTCAAAATCTTAAACAGCAAACGGTCTCCTTCCTCACCGTATTTTCCCAACAAAGTGGATAAGTTTTCCATTGCCGGCGTTTCAATGGGAGCGTACCCGAATATTTTGAAAACGTTCCGGATGGTATCAAATATGTAATTCCTACGGGAAGCTTCTATGGGTGTGAAATCCCGCGTTCCTTTAGGAATAGAAGGTTTTTGTGCCATGGTCTTAGGATTTATTCTTACAAATTTACTATAAAATCCCGATTTTCAGAAATTCCAAAATAGACTTCGCCGCCTTTCTACCGGCCCCCATGGCCAAAATTACCGTTGCGGCTCCTGTCACCACATCTCCACCTGCAAAGACACCTTCACGCGAAGTCACGCCGTTTTCATCGGCTACTATTCCGTTGTATCTGTTCATCTCCAAACCGGGAGTAGTTCTTCCAATAAGTGGGTTGGAATCGGTACCAAGAGCTATGATCACCACGTCACATGAAATGTCAAACGTGGAATCGGGGATTTCCACCGGCCTGCGTCTGCCGCTTTCATCCGGTTCTCCCAATTCCATTTGAACACATTGCAAACCGGTAACCCAACCTTTTTCGTTTCCTAGCACAGCCGTCGGGTTGGTAAGCAATTGAAACACCACTCCTTCTTCTTTGGCATGGTGTACCTCTTCAATTCGGGCCGGCATTTCTTTTTCTGTTCTCCTGTAGGCTACCACTACTTCTGCCCCCAAACGCAACGCAGTACGTGCCGCGTCCATGGCCACATTGCCTCCGCCCACTACTACCACTTTCCTACCCACGTATATGGGCGTTTCCGATTCCGGATCATACGCTGCCATCAAATTGCTGCGCGTCAAAAATTCATTGGCCGATACAACTCCGTTCAAGTTTTCTCCGGGGATGTTCAAAAATTTGGGCAATCCCGCTCCCGATCCAATAAATACAGCATGAAAACCTTCTTCAAACAATTGGTCAACTGTAACGGTGCGGCCCACCACCACGTTGGTTTCTATAGTGACTCCCATCTTCTGCAACTGGCCTATTTCATACTCAACGACATCTTCCTTAGGCAAACGGAATTCAGGAATTCCATACACCAACACTCCGCCGGGTTTATGTAACGCTTCAAAAACAGTTACGTCGCAACCGGCCCTGGCCAAGTCTGTAGCACAAGCCAATCCGGCCGGTCCCGATCCGACGACGGCTACCTTTTTCCCATTGGACGGTACCTTTTCTGATGTGGAAAATTGGTTTTCTTTAGCCCAGTCAGCCACATAACGCTCCAATTTCCCAATAGAAATAGGCTCGTGTTTGATGCCCATGATACAAGCTCCCTCACACTGTACTTCTTGCGGACATACCCGTCCGCATACAGCCGGTAAGGAGGAATCGGCGGCAATGATGGTAGCGGCAGATTCCATATTTCCTTCCACAATGGCTTTGATAAACTGCGGAATTTGAATACTTACGGGACAACCGGCCACACAACGCGGATTCTTGCATTGAATACAACGGGCTGCCTCTAGAACGGCTTCTTCTGTATTGTATCCGTAACTTACTTCTTCAAAATTTTTCACCCGTTCTGCCGGATCCTGACTTCTTACAGGAATTCTGTTTGCTTGTATTTTAGCCATTTTTCAATCCAATTCTACATTTATGATCTGCATCTGCCTCTTGTGTTTTGTACATGCCTTGACGCCGCATGGCTTCGTCAAAGTTTACTTGATACGCGTCAAATTCCGGACCGTCCACACAGGCAAATTTCGTTTCACCTCCTACCGTAACACGACACGCTCCGCACATACCCGTACCGTCTACCATCAACGTATTCAAACTTACAGTCAACGGCAAATCGTAATCCTTGGCAGACAACGTAACAAACTTCATCATAATCATAGGCCCTATGGCAACGGCCTGATCGTACGTGTGTCCGGCATCCAGCAATTCTTTCATTTTCTCTGTAACCAAGCCCTTGAAACCATACGAACCGTCGTCTGTACACACATACACTTCTTTGGCTACTTGGCGCATCTCTTCCTCCATAATGACCAAATCCTTTGTCTTGGCTCCTATGATGACTTCTACGTGTGCTCCCTTTTCATGCAAATATTTCACCTGCGGATAGACCGGGGCCGTTCCCAATCCTCCGGCTATAAACAAATACTTTTTTTGTTTTAACACCTCATCTTCTTCGTGAATAAATGCCGAAGGCACTCCCAGCGGACCGGCAAAATCAACAAACGCATCGCCTTCTTCCAACGCACAAATTCTGCGGGAAGAAGCACCTACCTGCTGAGTTACTATAGTTACCGAACCTGTCCGGGGATTGTAATCACATATAGTCAATGGAATTCTTTCTCCCACTTCACTTACTCGTACAATCAAGAATTGTCCCGGCTTGGCAGAAGAGGCAATACGCGGGGCCAGCACCTCCATCAAACAAATATCGGGTGCCAAAAAACGTTTTTTCAAAATGTCATACATAACCTAAGGCTTAAAAGATGGGCAAAGATATAAAAAAGCCTTGTACTAAAGGTTACGGCAAGCGTTCAAACGTATAGCCTTTTTGCTTCAAGGTGTCTATGATTTCTTCCAAACGGTTATACAACTTGTCTGTACGGCTGTCTTCCGTTCCCGGATGTATGAGTACCAGTGCACCGTTGAGTCCCTCCTTTGCTTCCACACCCATCAACTGCCGAACCAATTCCTCTGTGCTTCTGTAAGACGGCATGTCGGGTGTAGTATAATCTGCTCTTGTAAGGATGCCGGGCGTGGGCGCCACCACTTCCAACCCCATAGTTGCCCCTACGCGTACCGTTTCTGTGTTGTAATGTTCGTAAGAAGGCATAAACCATCGGACACCGGCCGGATGTACTCCCGCTTTTTCCAGTGCTTTCATATTGTCCGCTATATCGCGACGCAAACTGTCAGGAGTCACCAATGATTTTTCTCTGTCTCCATGCCATGGCGCATACAGCAAATGCCTGTGTCCGTGCGGTCCTACAAAATGACCGTCCTTTACAATATCTTGAACAAGACGCCTCCATTTCCTGTTCTCCAAACAAGTCCCTGTTAAGAAAAAAGACGCCTTCACTCCCTGTTTTTTCAACGTTTTCAAGACAGTACGTCCTCCTTCAAAAAGCTCATCGGCCGTAAACACCAGATACACGCTCTTTACACCGGGATCCATCTTGACGACGGCTCCCATTGCGTCACGTACCGCACGCACTTGTTTCCCCTCGGCTTGCAACCTTGCTCCCTGTTCTTTTCCTTCCCATTCTTTGGCTGCCATATAGTACGTCAATGCAGCCGTACCGTCCATAGTAGGTTCGTTCGTTGCATAATCCCAATCGTGGTCGTGGTAAAAAGCGTCCCCCTTGTTAAATTCCGCATAAGAAACGGCTGCATCTGCCCAAGAAATGTACTGGCTGTGCTGTTCCATGTTTTTTCTCCATTGCGGGCCGTCTATCAAGCCTCCCGGCGAACTTTCACCCAACACTTTCAGGTACGATGAATGGTGGTCCAAAGGATAATTGCCCCCTTGCGGAAAATCAATAACCATGGAAATTCCCCACGGGTTGCACCCAAACAACCAATCCCTCAAAGAGGCTTCCATTTCTCTGTATGTTTCGTCACCGGTCACTTTGTGGTACAAATGGGCTTGCGTGATGGCAGCCGTCAACAAATTGTTCGAACACCAAATCAAAGGGACGCCGTTGTAAAAGGCACATCCTTCTCCTCTTTGGTGTATGTGTTCCAACCCTTGGCGCATGAAATCCATATATTTTTCCGACACATGCGTCCCCGACTGCGCCAAATAATAATGACCCAGATTGATGAACGGATAAAACTGATAATGACGGGCTCGTCCCAATTCCATCCAAGGCGTCACCTCTTCCAAACGCCCCCAATAATCGGCCTTTTCCAGCCACTCCTCTCCTTCTCCCAAATGGTGAAACACAGCGGCCGCCAGTTCCACATCGTCTACGTAATTGTCTTCTTCGTAAAAATACGGCGATCGCACGCAGCACGTTTGCGTATTCCCCGGCATTTCTTCTGCAAAGGCATAAGCCGGAAGCGCTTTGACGGCCAGCTGATCGGCAAAATCGGGGTCTATGTCTTTGAAAAGAGCGGCACCCATTTTAAAAGCCGAGGCAAATTTTCCGGCAGAGGAAGCCACCCCCGTAGATCTGTTTATATACGGTCCCAAGCCTTGCGGCCTCCCGGAAATGTAATAAACCGGTCTTCCTCCGTCAGGTCCCCAGCCGTAATCGGCCCTGTCACCTACGGGCAACCGATGCCCTATGTGATCCCTGTCATCAGCAATCTGATTGTACATCACCCGGTCTTCCGGGTTCATTTTTACCATCCACTCCAAACCCCAACGTACCTCGTCCAAAATATCGGGAATGCCGTTGGCCCCGGGGCGTCCCAAGGCATCATGTTGGTCTGCAAAAATGCTTTTATCCTCTGTTTGCGTATAGGCAAACATCATCTGAAACGTAGCGTTTGCACTCGTAGGCAGGTACTGCAAATAATCAGCGGCATCGTGCCAGCCTCCGCGTACATCTATTCTTTCACCGGAACGTTCCGGATGCAACACAATATATGCGTCGTTCTGGTGGCATAAAGTATCTAGGAAAGGGTTGTAACCGCACCGCTGCTGACGCATGTAGCGGAGCAGAAAGTCTGTCGTACCCTCGTACACTTTCGTGTTGATACCAAAAGCCGGAGACTCAATAGTATCCCCATCAGACAACCGAGCCACCACTTTGTATCCGCCGGATTCTTTCAGGTTGGTAAACGTCAGTCTGTACGCTTTGGCCATCCCCCAATGCTCCGCACGCGCCTCTTGCACATGTTGACCGGGAACGGTCCCCTTGTATACAGCTTTTCCCGTTCGAACGTCTACAATGGAAAAGCCATCCACAACTACCTCTTTTTGAGAAATAAAAACGGCTGTTTTTATGTCTTCAGGCAGGTATCCCGCTTGATTGATGCGTATCCAAGCGGTTGTTTCTGCAGCATGAAGAACCGTCAAAGAAATAAAAAAACAAGCTATACTTGCAAAAAAGTGTCTCATAATATTAGATTTTACTTCTTTACAAATATAGCCGTTTCTATCACACCTTAGAGCGTGAATCTCAATCCGCCGTACACTCTGATGCCCATCAACGGTCCCCAAATGACGCCGGCATTGAAAAGGGGAGAAAACGGATCGTCGGCAGAAATAATGGGATTGGGCTGTTTGTAATTCAACAAATTTTCACCTCCCACGTAAATTTCCCATTTGTTGATTTTTCTGGTGACTTGTGCAAAGAACATAGGAAACACCGGTGAATAAGCGTCTTCTTCCGTTGCCGCAAAAGAAGGAATTCTGGCCGGTCCGTTCAATTGTCCCGTGACATCAAACACCCAATGTTCAGAAGGTGTGGTATATTGCAAGTTTAACACCCCCTTGTATTTGCTTGTCAACGGTCTGTCCACCAATCCTTGTCCTCTCAAATCTACTTTCGATTGGTTGTAACGGAAAGTAGCCAGCAATGTAAATCCTCGAAACAAATCTGCAGTAAAATCTGCTTGGTACGTATTGGTATAGGAGCGGCCCTCCAAATTGTAAAACAATACGGCAGGCACCGGTGCATTAGACATAAATTCTTGGTCTGCAATCATTTGGTTTTTAAAGTCTGTCCGGAAATACTCTACGCTAAAAGTAGAGGGTTCTTCGTAACCAAACGGCAAATCAAACGTCAAGTTGACGCCGTATGTCCAAGCTTCTTCCATTTGCGGGGTACCCTCAAACAGAAGCCGCCTTCCCGTAGAAAGCGAACCTATGTTGTCTGTAATTACATAAGGGGAACGGAAACCACGACCTGCCGAAGCGCGCAACACCATCTCTTCCGTAAAATTGTAACGTACGTTGGCACCCGGCGTAAAGAGCCAACCAAAAACCGTATTGTAATCTGCCCTTGCTCCGGCTATGAAAACCAATTTGTCATCTACCTGCAACGTATATTCTCCAAAGCCTCCAAATGCATGTTCTTTACGTCCCAGGTCAAACAACTCTTCTCCGCCACCGGCCCATCTGTCCCATAACGTCTGATCCAAGTGTTCCAAGTGAGCTGACAGACCCAAAGAAATTTTATGGTATTTTCCTATGCTGGACAAAAACATGGCGTTTGCAAAAAATTCTTGCTGAAAAGCATTGAATTCTTTCAATCCAAAATACGTGTTTTGTTCGTGTAAGTTGTAGTCCAACACTACCGCAATATTTGGATCCACGTGGTTGTCATCGTGGTCGTGGTCGTGATCCGCATCGTGGTCGTGATCGTCGTCATCGTGGTCGTCGCCATCATGGTCGTCACCGTCGTGGTCGTGGTCGTGCGCAACGAGCGGAATGCCTACTTTCAAGTAGGCATTGATACCTTTATTCAGAATACGAGATCCCCAACGCGAGCTTTCCGGTATTTGTCCCGGCATCACCCAGGCAACATTCGTTTGGCCTCCCTTGCGGTCTTCATACAATCCTCTGAAACCAAAGCGTACTTGAGCACCCGACTGGTGCTCATACAACCATCTGTTGGCCAGCTGGTAACGATTGGTAAGCGGCTCGTCTAAAAAACCGTCCTTATTGCTATCGTGTGGGAGCAAATCGGCCGCTATGTGCGCCAAGGTGATGGTACTCCAGTGGTCGTTCAGTTGCAGGGCCGAGGCTATGTTGGCCTCGGTACGTAACGCATCGTTCAAAAACAAGTTTAGGTAAAACGGCAACTGGGCCGTGGGTTTGCGGTACTCCATATTGATTTGACCGGTAACCGCCTCGTAACCGTTTACTACAGAACCTGTTCCTTTGGCAATTTGAATGCTTTCCAACCATTGTCCGGGAACGAATGAAAAACCAAAAGGTACTTGTATACCTCGCATGGCCGGTCTGTTTTCCTCCAACATTTGCGTGTAATTGCCGCTCAGCCCCAACAAACGTATTTGACGCGCCCCTGTTACGGCATCTGCATATCCTACTGTTACACTGGCAGAGTTTTCAAAACTTTCTGCCAAATTGCAACAAGCCATTTTGCAAAGGCCGGCTGCCGTTATCACTTCTGTTTTTATAGGTGTAAATTTAGAAATCAAATTGCCTTTCTGACGTCCCAAGATATGTACCGTTTCTAAAGCACCTGCATCTTCGTGTAAGATAAATTCTATGTTGCCTGAAGGTTCTTGTACGTGTAGCGTGTCCGGAGCAAAGCCCATATAAGCGGCTACCAAAAGATTTGATGTTCCTAAAGCAATCCGGAACGCTCCGTTTTCATCTGTATAAACAACTTCCTTGACAGTGCCACCGGGCGTTTCAGGCGCCCAAAACACAGCTGCAGCCGCAGCCGGTTCCAAACGACCTCTATCACCTTTTATAAATACCTTTCCGGTAAATTGTTGTGCATAAGAAAAAAAAGGAAATAGAAATAGGAAATAAAAAACTATTTTTTTCATGAAAATTTGCGTGTTGTAATGAATGAATCTGATGTTTTACAAAGAGGAAAAACAATTATTCATAAACGCAAAGGAGCAAAACCATTATCTACATAAGACGAAGGTATCCGGTGTTCCGTTCGGAACATCTTTTCTGAGAACAAAGAGCCTGGTGCCGGTTCGGATACTTTAGCTAGAACAGCCGGAAACAAATTAGGCGGTGTAATGGCCTTAACCAACCTGGATGTATGCGATTCGCTGCCTTTCAAAGACAGGTCGTGGATAGAGAAAACCTGCGTATCGCAACAGTCTGTATCATGGTTGTGGTGGTTGTCTTGATCGTGAGCATGGTCATGGATATATCCGCAATCACCTCCACCATAAAGCAGCAGCACGTGAGGTGTTTTTTCATGTGCACAATAATGCACAGAAAACCCCATGGTGGCTGTAAGAAACACAGCCGTAACCAAAAAACCGGATAGAATACGTAGGGTTTTTCTCATTCTTGTCTGCAAATATAGTTATTTTTGTAAATCACAAGAACAATGCCATTATGAAAGATTTTCTCAAAACCCTTGCTGCTGTTTTGTTAGGTACGATTCTAACAGGTCTCCTTGGTTTTTTTCTAATCTTGGGAGCTGTCTCCAACTTAATCCGCATAGGATCAGATGCCTCTGTTGCTTCCATCCCGGATAAATCTGTCTTATACGTATCGTTTGAAGAAGGTATATCCACACAAGACTCCGACCTTCCTGTCCTTGCTTTTTTACCTAAAGAATTGGGGATAGTCCAAGGAGGTATAAGTTTTTTTGGCATGGCACAAGCCATCAGAGAAGCTGCCCACGACCCTTCCGTGCGTTTAATTTACATGGACCCACAAGCGCTGAATGCCCAAATGTCGCACATAGAAGAAATCAGAAATGCTTTGTTGTATTTCCGCCAAAGCGGCAAACCCGTGATCAGTTATGCGGGAGTGTATTCACAACAAGCTTACTACCTGGCTACGGCTGCAGATAAGATTGCCATACACCCTTCCGGAAATATTATGCTGCAAGGATTCAGCTTGACATTGAATTATTATAAAGATTTTTTTGACCGTTTTGGTATAAACGTGCAAGGGGTACGGCACGGCAATTACAAAACAGGAGGAGAAATGTATACGCAGGCATACATGAGCAAAGAAGATGAAAAACAACTTTCTTCTTATATGGATGAAGCTTGGAGCCATTGGGAAAAAGGCATGGAAACCATGCGCCATATGGAGCAAGGCGCAATCGACCGTTTGTGCAACAGTTCTTTCCTCTTTTCTGCATCGCAAGCAAACAGTTCAGGACTGGCAGATGAGATCTGGCATAGAGATGAAATGATGTCTTATCTGTCAGATGTCTATGAAGGCATTCCGGAACACAGAATCCCTTTTGTCCCCTTAAAGAAATACATACGTTATGCAAATTATAACAAGAGCAAGAAAAAATTCGTAAAAGAAAAAATTGCCATTGTATACTTAAAAGGGGAAATCATGCCGGGTAGCAACAAGACCGTAGTATCTTCAGAGCCTTTTGCACAGCAACTGGATCGTTACCGTCGCGACAGTATGGTGAAAGCCGTAGTCGTAAGAATAGAAAGTCCCGGAGGCGATCCCATGGCATCGGATGTATTGGCTCGCGAAATAGAGCTGACTGAAAAAGTCAAACCCGTTGTTGTTTCTATGGGAGATGTGGCAGCTTCCGGTGGATATTGGATTGCTTCCGGAGCTACTGAAATCTATACGGAGCCCTTTACCATGACGGGGTCCATTGGTGTATACAGCTTGTATTTTAACGTGGAAGATGCCATGAATCGCCTGCTGAACATCCATCCTCAAACCATACAAACGCATCCGTACGGTAGTTTTCACTCTTTTTACCACAATAAAAGCCATGCGGCCTTAGACATAATCCAAGAATCTGTAAATCATACATACCAACAATTTGTTGAAACAGTATCCAGAAACAGAAGTATGAGTCTGTCAGAAGTGGGAGCGTTGGCTGACGGACGTATCTGGTCGGGCTCTCAGGCAGTGGAAAACGGCTTGGCAGATCATATTGGAGGCCTTACTCAAGCCATTGACCGGGCCGCTTCTGTAGCCGGCATCACACAATACAGATTGGTCTCCTATCCCAAACCCATGACCCTCTCACAATGGATTGAACTGAAGGGAACAAACACAGGAGTATACACAGAAAACATGTTGGACCCTCTACAAAAATCGTTGATGACTACTCTTCTGAAAGAACGGGGTGTGAGGGCTCGCCTTCCTTTTGACGAAGAAGCATTATTGTGGTAGTGTGCTGCGTTACCTTAAAACGTTCGTCAATACGTAAGCCTACCACCCAAGCAATGTCGTTGCCCGAACAAAGCAACTGTACATTTTCTTTGTCGTAAAGCGGTATTTTTTCATCAATAAGAAAATCACTGATTTTCTTAAATCCTTTCATGCCCAAAGGCATAAATCTATCTCCGGGACGGGGAGAACGTACTGTCAACGGATATTCCAATTTGTCTGCATCCAAAGCTACTGTTTTTTCGTCCGTGGGGATAGAAAAATCAGTCCTTCGTTCTATTTGTTCATACTCTACCTGCTTCTTCAATTCAGAAACAGCCAGATCTCGTATGACTATACGATTTCTGTCAATCCAAAGTGCATAACCGGGAGATAAAAATTTTGTTCCGCTCTGCCCGGTCAACGATTGCGCTATCTGTACTGTTTGATTGGGGTGGAAGCCATAAGGAGCCAGCAAGGCATGTGTCCAAAAAAGAATATGACCATCCCGCAACAGGCAGGGAATGGAAAATCCGTCTTCACAAGCACATTCTTGTCGTTTTTTCTCTGTCAAATCATCCAATACCAAAGAGGCTTGCAGCAAGTGTTCTGCATTTTTTCCCATTCGCATAACAACTCCGGGAGCCATTTGTTCCAGTACGGGCATCACCTGGTGCCTGATTTTGTTTCTTGCAAACGTTGTTTCCAAATTGGTAACATCTACCCTGTAAGCAATGTTGTTTTCTTCTGCGTACGCCTGAATGGCGGCAGCAGGAATTTCCAACAACGGACGGATGACCATCCCCCTCTTTACTCTCATGCTGCATAGTCCTTTCAACCCCGTTCCCCGCATGAGGTTTAACAGCAACGTTTCTGCCCTGTCGTTGGCATTGTGCGCTACGACTATATGCGTCAAACCTTCCGACTGGCACAATTCCTCAAACCATGCATACCTAAGATCTCGGGCAGCCATTTCTATGGAAACGCCTTGTCTACGGGCTACAGCCGCAGCGTCTACCTTCTTTGTCCGTATGGGAAATCCATACTCTTTTGCTTTCTCTTCTACCAACGCTTGATCTGCTTTACTATCTTCTCCCCGTAAAGAAAAGTTCATGTGAGCCACAACCACCAAAGGGCATATCTGTCTTCCTGTATCTGTTTGTACCCATTTGGCAAACAAATGAAGCATGACCATAGAATCAGACCCCCCGCTAACGGCTAGCAGAAGACCGTTATCCTTATTGTTCAGCAGTTCTTCTGCCGATTTTCTAAATGTTTTTTCAATCGGCATATATTCCATTTATTTATTAGACAACGTATAGGAAAAGCCTATGGACAGTATTTCTCGAAATTGGACACGCGGAGCTTTGTTTCCGTACTTGTCTGCAATTTTTATGTTGTCATCGTATATCAAGTTTGTCCTGATATTGGCGTTCATAAATTTATTGATTTGCATAGAAATAGACAAATCCCAATATACTTGAATGTTTTGCGGTTTGTTCAAATAATCAGAGAAAAGAATGAGTTCCGTGTCTACTTTTACGTTCTTGAAAATTTCTTTGTCAAATTTTGTCCTCAACTGAGCTCCAAATTCCACACGAATCTTTTCATCCGGTTTGTTTCCGTAATTCTCTCTCAATTCAGGCACGGAAACTATTACGAGTCCTCCCGTGAGCGGTGCAAACGTAACGGAAAGCCAAGGCCACGGATTGTAATCCATACCTAAAGCCAGTGTCGTATTCATGGGTGCGGCAAATTGCGAAACAAGTGTTGTGTCTTTTGCCGTATACTTATATCCTTTAGCCCATTGCGTCTTCACCCCTAACGCTGCTGACATGTACAACCTTTCCGTAGCTTTGTATCCCAATTTTGAATCGAAGATCAACCTGTCGTCCGTTTTCTTCATAATGTCGCCGATCGTTTTGACAAAACCGTAACCGGCCTGCAAACGGCTTTGAAAGATCAAGTCGTTCTTGTCGTAATTGGCCTTCGCATCTATATATCCTCCCAATGATACAGAACTGTTTCCTCCGGCCGCCCAATTGGCTAAAGCCGTTTGAGAAAAATTTACTTGGGACAACAACGTGTTTGTCCAAAAAGTAGGTTTTTTGGGAGGAGGCATAGCAGCCAATGCCGCTTGACGGCTTTCCTCCACAAAGCGGGCAATAAGTATAGAGTCCTCTATAGCCCTTTGGCGTGCTGAATCTACTTGTGCCACCAACTTGGTGTACATTCTGGCCAATTCCTCGTACGTTGGAATTTCCACCGTGTCCGGCTCCCTGTTTTCTTGAGCTTGCAATACCCCAAAGGATAATACGACTGCAAATAATGCTACAACAATTCGTTTCATATGTTTCGTATTCTTAAAATCTTTTTAATAAGCTCTTGCAAAAACAACTCTTTGTGCTGAAGGTTTGCCCGTTACCATACATGTTCCCGGTACGGGATTGTCCCATTCCGGAATCAACCGAATGGTTGCTTTTGTTTCTTCCTTGATTTTTGCTTCCGTTTCTGCCGTTCCGTCCCAATGGCACAGGAAAAACCCCCCGTCTTCTATTCTGATCTTAAAGTCTTCGTAACTGTCTATTTCAAACGAGTTTTTCTCTTTGAAATCCAAAGCTTTTTTGTATATATTTTCCTGTATGTCCTTCATGATTTGTACCACTTTGTCTTCTATGCCTTCCAGCGGATGAATTTCTTTTTTCAACGTATCTCTAAAAGCCAGCTCTACCGTTTTGTTGGCCAAATCTCTAGGACCAACGGCAATGCGCAACGGAACGCCTTTTACTTCCCATTCCGTGAACTTAAACCCGGAACGCACATTGTCTCTGTCATCCAACTTTACACGCAAACCTTTGGCCAAAAGTTTAACCTTTAAATCATCCAAATGCTCCAAGACGGACTCCCTTTCTTCCTCCCCTCTGTAAATAGGCACCAATACTACTTGTATAGGAGCCAAGACAGGTGGAATGACTAAGCCGTTGTTGTCCGAATGCGCCATAACCATAGCTCCCATCAGACGTGTGGAAACACCCCAGCTGGTAGCCCAAACGTACTCCAGCTTGCCTTCTTTGTTCGTAAATTGTACATCAAAAGCTTTGGCAAAGTTTTGTCCAAGGAAATGCGAAGTGCCCGCTTGCAGGGCCCTTCCATCTTGCATAAGAGCCTCTATACAAAGCGTTTCCACTGCTCCGGCAAACCGCTCAGATGGTGTTTTGGCGCCTATCCATACGGGAAGCGCCAATACTTCTTTGGCAAATTCTGCATACACGTCTACCATCTGACGTGTTTCTTCTATGGCTTCCTGCTCTGTTGCATGAGCCGTGTGTCCTTCCTGCCACAGAAATTCCGCTGTACGTAAAAAAAGTCGGGTACGCATTTCCCAACGAACGACGTTTGCCCATTGATTGATTAATATGGGTAAATCTCTATAGGAAGTAATCCAGTTTCTATACGTATTCCAAATGATTGTTTCACTCGTGGGTCTGACAATCAATTCTTCTTCTAGTTTGGCATCGGGATCTACTATCAACCCTTTTCCATCCGGATCTGCTTTCAGCCTGTGGTGCGTGACAACAGCGCACTCCTTAGCAAATCCTTCTACGTGTTCTGCCTCTTTGCTCAGAAATGATTTTGGTATAAACAATGGGAAATAAGCGTTCACATGCCCCGTCTCTTTAAACCGTCTGTCCAGTTCTGCCTGCATTTTTTCCCAAATGGCATAGCCGTATGGTTTGATGACCATACAGCCTCTGACAGCAGAATTTTCTGCCAGATCAGACTTTATTACCAGATTGTTATACCATTCCGAATAATTTTCTTCCTTGTTTCTTATCTCTTTAGCCATTTATGCCTCTATTTTTATTTGGTACAATATTTGCTTTTTATAGGGTAACAGATTATATTTGGGTACAAAAGTACATAAATTGAAACAATTTAATAACAGGAGGTGTATAATGAAACGGTTTTTCCACATATGGATAGTACTCGCCGGATTGATCGCCGTTTCCTGCGGAACAGGGTACCAATCAACTTCTTCTGCATATGATGACGCCGCATATTTCCGGCCGGGTGTAACAGCACGTGTACAATTGCTTGCCACAGCTCAGGAAGCTGAAGCGTTAAAAAACAAAACGCTGGAACAAGCAGCCAAAGAAGGTACACGCGTAGAAACAGTATATACTGACCCCTATGGCAGTGTAGATATAGATGTTAAATCAGGCACCACTTACCTGATTATGAGCTCACAAGATGACTCATATGAGCGAAAACTGGGAATGTTCAGTGATGAACCACAAGATGATTTTTCCCTTACCATCAACATGAATTTCACTTATGATGATTGGTACTATCCCGGATGGTACGATCCCTGGTACAGTTTCAGATTTGGTTATAGCTCTCATTATCACTGGATGTATCATTGGTACTATCCCTGGAGATTCCATGCATATTGGCATACTCCGTATTGGTATGCACCATATTGGCATACACCGTATTGGTATTCACATTACTGGTATACGGATTTCCATTACCCTTACTACTACGGATACCCTTATTACGGATACAACAACAGGTACTATTTTACCGGTCGTGATTCTAGAGACAGGAATTTTATAAACAGAGCTAATACTACGCGTCGAATTAATCCGGGAAGCACGCAGGCAACACCTGCTGCCACCGCTCGTTCCGGTGGATCTTACAGAAGGGCAACTCCTCAAATCAATCAAGTGTCGGGTGACAGAAGAACAGAAACAAGTACTGCTACTGAAAGTACGGGATACAGAAGAGTGGGCAGAACTTCAGAAAGTACAGGAAGTATATCAGGAACAGAAGCTGTTTACAGAGCTCCGTCTGAAAATACGTATTACAGAAGATCGTCCAACAGTACAGAAGGTACAAGAACGAATACAGGTTCCGATGTGCGTACGACGAACAGGAGTACAACAACAAACCCGGGTAGCAGCCGTAGCTTTTACAGAGACGGGCAACGTTCTTCCACTACTGCTGTAAGAAGCCAACAAAGTACTACAAGAAGTAGCTATTCCGGGCAAAGCAGCAGAACATCCGGCTACAGAAGTACAAGCAGCTCTACTACTCGCTCCACTTCCGGTACCACAAATTCCGGAAGTATGAATACCGGAACGCGTTCTTCATCCTACTCAGGAAGCACATCAGGTACTTCTTCAGGAAGTACCGGAACCACTACAAGGTCCGGCTCTAGCGGCTCATACCGCAGAAGGTAGCCGCGAAATAAAGACATCACTATTTGTATACCCCAAAACAATGAAGAAATACCTTTTTTTACTCGTTTTGGTAGTTCCTTGTACGCTTTTTGGACAAAATGCCTGGGACGCCTACCGTTATTCAAATATAAGCTACCAAGGATCGGCACGTTCCTTGGCATTAGGAAATGCTGTTACGGCACTTGGGGGTGATTTCACCTCTATAAATATGAATCCGGCAGCTGCCGGCCTGTACCATTATTCAGAATTTTCTTTTACTCCGGCTTTTACCACCCGGTTTTCTCAGGTAGATTATTTCAGCCAACCTGCTAACGACAAATACACAAGGTTGGGAGTATCTGAGTTTGGTTACGTGGGAAACTGGAATTTGTCCGGAAAAAGACAAGGACCCATAACCCTCTCTTTTGCTGCCGGGTATAATAAAGTTCAAGACTTCACTCACCAAACTTCCGTCCTATTAAACGGCTCCACTACAAGCTGGCTTTCCTCTGCAGCTACACTGACAGACGGAATTCCTTTTGAAAAACTGGAACATAAAGACGGATACAACCCCTATTATGATTCGGGAGCTCCCTGGCGGTCCGTTTTGGCCTGGAACACGTATTTGTTGGATTTGATTCCGGATACAAACAACCAGTACGTAGGAGGAACAGAAAACATTGACCACGACAATCAAGAAATATACGTTGGAGGACTTTTGGACCAACGCTTTCTTAGGGAATCTAAAGGCAGTATGGGTGATTACGTGTTTGCGCTGGGATCCAATTTCAACGACCGTGTTTTTGTAGGAGCAAGCTTTGCATTTCGTAACATTCACTATAGTACATTTGAAAAGTATGTAGAAACGGCACAAAATCCACAAGAGTTTCAAACCGGCTTCAGGGAATTTTCACATACGTACCACCAGACGACCACAGGATCAGGTTTTCATATGAAAGTAGGAGTCATAGCTCTGCCTTTTAACAACCTGCGCATTGGTTTAGCTTTTACAACACCCACCTGGACTACCCTTACCGATGAATGGCAAGAGCGTATGACAGCCCGGTTTGTAGATGGATACGAGTACGAAGACAGTCCGTACGGCAGGTACTCCTATAAAGTACAAACCCCTTGGAGATACAGCGTAGGTGCAACATATCTTTTAGGAAATACAGGCCTTGTATCCATAGACTACGAGGGTGTTGACTACAGAAACATGAAGATGTCCGCCCTTTACGACAAAATGGAATTTGCCAAAGAAAACGATGACATCCGCTTAGGCAGTTCCGATTACCGTTTTGGTATGTCTCATATAATCAGAGCAGGAGCTGAATTCAAAATAGGTACTTTTTCGCTCAGAGGAGGTTATAGCTATTACAGCGCCGGTGAAGAACTCTTGAATGATTCACATATGGTATCAGGAGGGTTGGGCATAAGAGGAAAACGGAGTTTTGCAGATGTGGGCGTTTCATACAGACTTAAAGAAAGTGAATATTTCAGTCTCTACGACATACCAGACACTCCGGTACCCGGTATAAATACATTAACGCGCTTGCGAATTGCTTTTACAGTAGGATTCCGTTTTTAAAACATACCTGTGCAAAGCACTTTCCACGCCTCGGGACCTTCGTTCATGATCAAATCCAAGATACTCAATCCGGGTACAAAACCCATTTTGTCTGAAAACACCTGGTAATAAGGTTTGTTGTTTTCCGGTGGAAGTCGGTATCTGTAATCCTTTTCCCCGTATTGCAATTCATACGTTTGAGTAGTTGTTATGGAAGTGCTGGCTTGCAACGCTTCCAAACACCATGCAAGTATGGATGCATTGTATTCAAAAAGAGAAAGAGGCTGTGTAAGCGTATAAAACGGCCTTATTTCGTCTTTGTAATATTCGTAAAAAGGAGAAGAACCGTAAGCAGATTCGATTGCCAGCCAATGAATACGCTGCCAATCTTGCGACAGATCCAGCAGGACATCGCCAACAGGTGTTTTTACACCATGTTTGCGTTTTATGGGAACGATAAGCGCCTGTTTTCCGTTGGCTCCGGATATATAACACCTGTTGCGTACCGTTTGTTTTATATAATGTTCGTGTTGCTCAACAACCCATTGGCCGTCCGGATACAATAAAGAAAAAAAAGATATGGGAGGCCAATACGCTATCGGGAACCAAGCTTTTTTTTGCTCATTCATGGTCTTCCGAATCAAATCTATGCGGAATGATACCGCGCTTTGAGGATCTGATAAAAGACAGAATGATATCTCTTTCCTCAGAAGGTTCAATCACCTCTTCTACTTTACGACAGGCATCGCTTACATTCAATCCTACCTGGTATATGATTCTATATACATCACGTATCCTGTTAATCTGTTCCGGTGTAAATCCACTTCTCCTGAGCCCTATGAGATTGATTCCCCCGTAACTAAGCGGATGACGCCCTGCCAACACAAAGGGCGGTACGTCTTTTCTTATAAGAGAGCCTCCCGCTACCATAGAGTACATCCCGATTTTTGAAAATTGATGCGCCACAGAAGCCCCTCCAACAATGGCGTGTTCATCTATAATCGTTTCTCCTGCCAGGCCTACGTACGATGTGAGAATGACGCCTTTCTTTATATGGCAATCGTGTGCAATGTGTACATAACTCATAATCAAACAGTCGTCTTCTACTATCGTAGTTCCTTTTCCACTGGCACGCGTACCTCTGTTTATAGTAGCATACTCACGTATGGTTACGTTATTCCCAATCTCTACGTACGATTTTTCTCCGGCAAATTTTAAATCTTGAGGAATGGCCCCTATTACTGCACCCGGAAAAATATGTCCATGAGAACCGATACGCACATAATCCATAATGCATACATTGGGTCCTATAACCGTTCCTTCCCCTATTTCCACATGTTCTGCAATAGTGGTAAAAGGGCCTACTTGTACGTCCTTACCCAATTTTGCTCCCGGATGTATTACCGTGTAATGTTCATTTGTTTTCATGACTTTCTATATGGTTTCTTATCATCTGCGCTACGGCAACATTGGCTTTGTGTCCCGGTTTGTAGGCTTGCACAGAAGCCTTCAATCGCTTGCCTACCAAATACAAATCTCCCAGCAAATCTACTGTTTTGTGTCTAACGCATTCGTTAGGATACCTAGGTCCTTCTTTGTTCAAATACCCGGCAGTCCATTGCTCAACGGAATAGCCGTACAACCGGGTCAGCCATTCCTTATCTACATCACTTACAAAACCATCCGCTATGACAAGTGCGTTGTCTAAGTCTCCGCCCCGTATCAAACCTTTTTTTAAAAGAGGTATCAGTTCGTCTAAAAAAACAAATGTCCTGGCCGGCGCCAATTCTTTTATAAAGTGGATGTCTTCATCATACAAAAACACCTGTTTCCCTATCTTTCTGGGCGTAAAATCTATCTCTACAGACATAGAAAATCTGTTGGATGGAAGTACTTTGATGGCTGTTCCCGTAGCTTCATCTTCATATATCAAAGGAGAGGTTATTTGTGCATACTCTCTGCCATCCTTCTGTTTTATAACTCCTGCCTCTTGTATGGCTTGTGCAAAAGGCAGTGCGCTTCCATCCAATACCGGCACTTCCGGTCCGTTTATACGTATGTGCACATTGTCTATACCCATTCCGTAGAGCGCAGCCAGAAGATGTTCTGTAGTAGCTACTCCCACTCCATGTAAAGAAATGGTCGTATTTCTTTGCGTACAAGATACAAGAGAAGACAATGCCGGAATGATGGATTTCTCCTGTATGTCTGTGCGTTCAAAACAAATCCCATATCCCTCTTCTGCCGGCAACAAGTCTAGTGTTACAAACCGCCCGGTATGCAAGCCTTTGCCTTCCACACGTATTTCTCTCCTAAGGGTTTGTTGTCTCATTCTTTTTTCTCACCCGATTTTTTAAACAACGCATACGCCCTCATGTAAGTTTTATGATCTATGGCCGGCATACCTACAACAGCCGAATCTTCTTCTTTCACAGAGCCAATGACACCTGCTTGTGCTCCTACACGTGTACCGGGTGCAATGTTCAAATGACCTGCAAAGCCGGCCTGTCCTCCTACCATACAACGGTCGCCCAACGTAGTAGAACCTGAAATCCCCGACTGCGCGGCAATTACAGTATGAGCACCTATTTCTACGTTGTGTGCAACCTGAATGAGGTTGTCTAATTTCACTCCTTCACGAATGATGGTAGATCCCATGGTGGCTCTGTCAACAACCGTATTGGCACCAATTTCCACATGGTCTTCTACAACCACATTTCCTGTTTGTGGAATTTTAAGATACGTGCCGTCTTTTGTGGGCGCGAAGCCAAATCCGTCCGAACCGATTACGGCATTGGCATGTATGATACAATGGTTGCCAATAACACACCCATCATATATTTTTACACCGGGGTACAATACCGTTCCGACTCCTATTCTCACCTGCTCTCCAATATATACGTGGGGATAAATCTGAGACCCGTTACCAATTACGGCTCGTTTGCCTATATAGGAATTGGCACCTATATATACATTCTTTCCTATTTGCGCCTTACGAGAAACAGTGTGCGGGTATTCCCTTCCTTTTTTCTTCTTATCGCTTGCAAACATGGCCATCACCTGAGCAAAAGCAGCATATGCATCTTCCACCTGAATCAAGGTGGCCTTTACTTCCTTCTTTGGAACAAACACTTTGTTTACAAGAACAATAGAAGCCTTTGTTTTGTACAGGTGTTTTTCATATTTCATATTGGCCAGGAAACAGGCTGTTCCCGGCTTTCCATATTCAATACGCGCAACACTTGTTGCTACTACATGAGGATTTCCTACTACTTCCCCATTCAGTTGTTCCGCGATCATCCGGGCTGTGAGTTCCATGAGATTTTGTATGATACTGATTTACGACAAATTTCGTTCCAATAATGATATATTGCAAATTCCAAAATAAATTTGTTAAAAATCAGTAAAATACTTACATTTGCAGCCGCTTAGGAACATGTGAAAGAGGACCCAGGTCCTCTTTTTTATTACACAATAAAAAAAACCAAAAATGGAAGGTTTAAATCTGATCAGTACATTCGCGGAATTCAAGGAATTAAAAAACATAGATCGCCCTACTATGATGAGCGTTCTGGAAGATGTTTTTCGTTCCCAATTGACTAAGATGTATGGAAGTACAGATAACTTTGACATAATCATCAATATTGACAAAGGAGACTTTGAAATCTGGAGAAGCAGAGAGGTTGTGGAAGAGGTGGAAGATCCCAATACTCAAATCTCGCTTGCAGAAGTTTCAAAAATTGATGATTCCTACGAAGTAGGAGAATCGTATGCAGATGAGGTTAAGCTCTCGGAATTTGGCCGTCGCGGCATCCTTACGCTCAGACAAAATTTGGCCGGAAGGATTATGGATATTGAAAAGGCTAATGTTTATGCCAAATACAAAGAGCGCGTAGATGAAATTTTGGTAGGAGAAGTGTACCAAGTCTGGAAAAAAGAAGTCCTCGTTTTAGACGAAGAAGGAAACGAACTCATCTTGCCCAAAACAGAACAAATACCTACCGATTACTTCAGAAAAGGAGATACGGTAAGAGCTGTTGTGTTGTCCGTAGAAATGAGAAACAACATTCCCATCATTACGCTCTCCCGTACTTCTCCAAAATTCTTGGAAAGACTTTTTGAACAAGACGTGCCGGAAATTTACGACGGATTGATTACCATCAAAAAAATTGTTCGTATTCCGGGAGAAAGGGCAAAGGTAGCCGTAGAGTCGTACGACGACCGCATTGACCCCGTTGGTGCCTGCGTTGGAGTAAAAGGTTCTCGTATTCATGGAATTGTCAGAGAATTAAGAAATGAAAATATAGATATCATCAACTGGACAACAAACCCGCAATTGCTCATTCAAAGGGCATTGAGTCCCGCAAAAATTACGTCCATCAGGATTAACGAAGAAGAAAAGCGCGTGGGTGTATATTTGAAGCCAAGTGAAGTATCTTTGGCCATAGGCAAAGGCGGGTCCAATATCAAATTGGCCGGTATGCTCATTGGATACGAAATTGACGTATTCAGAGAAGTAGATGAAGACGAAGAAGACGTCATGCTGGACGAATTCAACGATGAAATTGACCAGTGGATTATAGATGCTCTTAAGCAAATTGGCTGCGACACGGCAAAAAGTGTACTGGCCATTCCCATTCCGGAATTGATTAGAAGAGCAGATTTAGAAGAAGAAACAGCGGCAGATGTTGTACGCATCCTCCGCTCAGAATTTGAAAACGATACAACAGAATAAGACTAAGGAATCATATATGTCGGAAAAGCAAGGTATTCGCATAAGCAGAGTTGTCAAGCAATTTAATATTGGGATTGGAACACTTACCGATTTTCTTAAAGAGAACGGTATAGACGTAGATCCATCTCCCAATAGCAAGATTTCACCGGATGCTTATGCTCTTGTTGAAAAAGAATTCAACAAAGAGTTGAAGCTTAAGGAAGAATCTAGAAAAATCATCTTGAAAGTGAAAGATGTCGTTCAAGATGACACTTCTGCTACACCTGCGTCGACTCCGGAACCGAAGGCGGAACCGAAAGCGGCCCCCAAAACGGAACTGAAAGCCGAGCCCAAGCCTGAGCCCAAGCCCGAGCCCAAACCGGAACCAAAACCGGAATCCAAACCGGAACCAAAGACGGCGCCGAAAGCGGCCCCCAAAACGGAACCAAAAGCCGAGCCCAAGCCTGAGCCCAAGCCCGAGCCCAAACCGGAACCAAAAAAACAAGAGCCGAAACAGAAAAAGGAAGCTGAGCCTGCAAGCAAAGAAAAACCAACTGCCAAAACAAAAGAGGCAGAAGCCGGCCCCGTAGTATTAGGGAAAATTGACCTCACTCAATTTGACAAAGCCGCTGCAACAAAAGAAAAGACTGCTGAAGAAAGTCCAAAAGAAGAAAAACCGGAAAAAAAGGCAAAAACAGCAGCCAAACCAAAAGCAGCAGCCAAACCAAAAGAAAAGAAACCGGTCAAAAAGGCAAAAACAACAACTGTTTCTGAACCAAAACCTGTCCATATTCATACAGAGGTAGAAAAATTAGCCGGTCCCAAAATTACCGGCCAAATAGATTTGTCCCAGTTTGACAGAAAAAAACAGACGGAGCAAAAAGAAAAGCCAAAACAAGAAAGGCAAAAAACAAAACGGGAACGTATTCAAAAACCTCAGAGAGAGCGTGTGGATGTCAGCAAAGTCTCTACAAGACGCACAGATGGTGCAAGAAGCAAAGGTCGTGGAAAAGAACGTTTCAAACCCATTCATCCCGAAGTGGACCAAGATGCCATCCAAAAACAAATCAAAGAAACGTATGCACGAATGACTGAAGGCAGAGGCAGAACTAGAGGAGCCGCCAGACACCGTCGTGAAAAACGTGAAATTGTGAGCCAAAGAATGGCACAGGAGATGGAACGCAAAGAAATGGAAAGCACCGTTCTGAATGTTACCGAATTTGTTACAGTCAACGAATTGGCTACGCTCATGGATGTGCCTGTCGTTAAAGTCATAGACGCTTGTATGAACTTGGGCTTAATGGTATCCATCAACCAGCGTTTGGATGCAGAAGCCATGGTTCTTGTAGCTGAAGAATTTGGCTTTGAAGTAGAATTTGTGACGGCAGATCTGCAAGAAACCCTTCAAGAAGAACAGGACAATCCCGCAGATATGCGTGAAAGACCTCCCATTGTCACCGTCATGGGACACGTTGACCACGGAAAAACCTCTTTGCTAGACTACATCCGTGATTCCAATGTCATTGCCGGAGAAGCCGGAGGCATCACACAACATATAGGTGCGTACAGCGTTCGTTTGGAAAGCGGTCGCCTGATTACTTTCTTAGACACTCCGGGTCACGAAGCCTTTACGGCCATGCGGGCGCGAGGAGCCAAAGTAACAGACTTGGCCATTATCATCATAGCAGCAGACGATGCCATCATGCCGCAAACGGTAGAAGCCATCAACCATGCTTCTGCAGCCGGTGTGCCTATGGTTTTTGCCATCAATAAAATTGACAAACAAGGAGCCAACCCGGAAAAGATTCGAGAACAATTGGCCAATATGAACATCTTGGTAGAAGAATGGGGAGGCAAGTACCAATGTCAAGAAATTTCCGCAAAGAAAGGAACGAACATAGACAAGCTCCTTGAAAAAATACTTTTGGAAGCCGATTTGTTAGAGCTGAAAGCCAATCCCAAAAGACGTGCCAGCGGAACAGTCATTGAATCTTCTCTTGACAAAGGACGTGGTTATCTGGCTACCATTTTAGTACAAAACGGAACCTTGGAACAAGGCGATATTTTGTTGAGCGGATGTTGTACAGGCCGCGTAAGGGCTATGTTTAACGAACGCGGTCAAAGGGTCACTGAAGCCGGTCCCTCCCACCCCGTATCTGTATTGGGTCTAAACGGTGCTCCTGCAGCAGGGGAACTGTTCAACGCCATGGAAGACGAAAAAGAAGCGCGTGATATTGCAGCCAAAAGAGAGCAGTTGATTCGTATTCAAGGAATAAGCACACAAAAACACATTACCCTTGAAGAAATAGGCCGCCGTATAGCAGTAGGCAATTTCCAAGAGCTGAACATCATTGTTAAAGCGGACGTAGACGGTTCTATAGAAGCTCTTTCAGATTCTCTCATAAAATTGAGTACAGAAGAAATTCAAGTGAACGTCATCCATAAAGCAGTGGGAGGCATCTCTGAATCAGATGTGTTGCTTGCCACTGCCTCGAATGCCATCATCATAGGGTTTCAAGTCCGTCCGTCTGCATCTACCAGGAAATTGGCGGAAAAAGAAGAAATTGAGATCCGTCTTTACTCTGTCATTTATGACGCCATAGAAGATGTTACCAAAGGAATTGAAGGCATGTTGGCGCCCATGGAAAAAGAAGAGATTACGGCTACTGTGGAAGTTCGTGAGATTTTCAAAATTTCACGCATTGGTACCATTGCAGGTTGTATGGTGAAAGAAGGAAAAATCACAAGAAACGCCAAAGTACGAATCATCAGAGACAGCATTGTTGTCTATACCGGCACATTGGGATCGCTCAAACGTTTTAAAGACGATGTCAGAGAAGTGCAAACCGGATACGACTGCGGATTGAACATTGATGGATACAACGACATCAAAGTAGGTGATATCGTAGAAGCCTATAAGATTG
>Ga0265293_10004423_pt1 | contig 24785 bp, 12 predicted proteins | sample Munlanlewell138R_FD_192505 | JGI IMG/M metagenome (GOLD analysis project Ga0265293, IMG submission 192505) | Leachate microbial communities from a municipal landfill in Southern Ontario, Canada - Leachate well 138R | ecosystem: Engineered > Solid waste > Landfill > Unclassified | place: Canada...
CTAATATTGATACAGGAAAATATGCTGAGGTAATAAGAGAAGCTGTATACAAAACTAGACATAAAAAGCTCTATAAAGGACATGCATACATTGGTCTAGATAAAGACTTTATGGTAAAGGCTCATTTGATTGTGCCAGAGGGACATGAAAATATTCTATACAATTGGCTTTTAAATTTCCAATATGAAAATGAAAAATATATAAACATGTATAAAAGCTCTACTCCATTAGAAAATGAAGGAGATATTTATATATTCTCTGACCCTGATTGGGAGCATGAAGATTTCCCATTAGGACTAAGTATTTTCGATCCTGAGCACAACTGTGCTTGTATATTAGGCATGAAGTACTTTGGAGAGCATAAAAAGGGTACTCTTACACTAGCTTGGGGAATAGCTAATCGAAACGGCTATGCTAGCTGTCATGGTGGACTAAAAAGATATAACTTAGATAATGGCAGCAAGTATACAATCGGAGTTTTTGGGCTTTCTGGTTCTGGCAAGTCTACTATTACTCATGAAAAGCATGGTGGTAAATATGATATCACTATATTACACGATGATGCTTATGTAATATCTACTGAAGAGGGATATTCTGTTGCATTGGAGCCATCTTATTTTGACAAGACTCAGGATTATCCACTTAACTCAGATGCTAATAAATATCTAATATCTGTCCAAAACTGTGGAGCAACATTAGATGAAGATGGTAAATGTGTTATAGTGACAGAGGATTTACGAAATGGAAATGGTAGAGCAATTAAATCAAAGCTATGGGCAGATAATAGAATAGACAAAATAAACGAGCCAGTAGATACTATTATTTGGCTTATGAAGGACCCTAGTTTACCTCCAGTGTTAAAGATAAACAATCCTGTTTTAGCTTCAACTATGGGAGCTACTCTAGCAACGAAGAGAAGCACAGCTGAAAGATTAGCGGAAGATGTGGATAAGAATGCTCTTGTAATCGAACCATATGCAAATCCATTTAGGACTTTTCCACTAAGCGATGATTATAATAAGTTTAAGGAATTATTTGAAAAGAAAAATGTCAACTGCTATATATTTAATACCGGCTTTTTCTTAGACAAAAAGGTTCCTAAAGAGGTTACATTAAATGCAATAGAGCAAATCGTAACTGGAAAAGCAGAGCTAAAGCCTTGGGGCAAATTAACTGATATAGAATATCTTCAAGTAGATGGATTTGATAAAGACATGGATGAAGAATTTATTAAGATAGTTAGTAACAGTATGGATTATCGTATTGATTTCTTAGAATCTATGAAAACTATAAACGCTGGAAGAGATAGTGTTCCAGAGGAGGCCTTAAAGTCTCTAATTAAGATCAAGGAAGAGCTAGGCACAAATTAATTAGTTGAGAATAAAAACACCTTTTGGTAAAATAAAGCCAATAGGTGTTTTTTATTAATGAATATTTGGAGGGAATCCTATGAATGATACTATTTTAATGAATTATAACAAATGGATTAATGAGCCATATTTTCATGAGGATACAAGAAAAGAGCTAGAGGAAATAAAAAATAATGAAAAGGAAATAGAGGATAGATTTTATAAAGACCTTGAGTTTGGCACAGGTGGACTTAGGGGGATTATAGGCGCTGGGACAAACAGGATAAATATATACACCATAAGAAAGGCTACACAGGGCTTGGCGGACTATATAAAGGCTAATGGAGAATTGAGAATTGAAAATGGTAAATTACAAGGAGACCTAAGATGTGTTATAGCTTATGACTCTAGATATAAATCAGTTGAGTTTGCAAAGGCTGCGGCACTGGTATTGGCCGCAAATGGAATCAAAGCTTATTTGTTTGAGGGGCTGAGGTCTACACCAGAGCTTTCCTTTGCTGTTAGATATTTAAAGGCTAATGCTGGTATAGTTATAACTGCTAGCCACAATCCAAAGGAATATAACGGATACAAGGTATACTGGGAGGATGGGGCGCAAATAGCTACAGAAATAGCTGAAGGGATTACCCAGTCCATAGATGGCGTAAATGATATTACTAGTATAGGCTTTTTAGATGAGAAAGCTGCAAAGGAACAGGGGCTTTTGGTGTATTTAGATAAAAATGTTGATGATGCATATGTTACTGAGGTTAAAAAACAGTCCTTAGGAAGGGATAGAGCAAAGAATTTTAGGGTAGTATATACTCCTTTACATGGAACGGGTAATATTCCTGTTAGAAGAGTATTAAGAGAGATAGGATTTGATAATGTATTTGTTGTACCAGAGCAAGAGCTACCAGATTCACAGTTTTCTACTGTTAAGTATCCTAATCCTGAGGATAAAGATGCATTTAAGCTAGCCATAGAGTTGGCTAAGGAAAAGGATGCTCATATAATCATTGGTACTGATCCGGACTGTGATAGAGTAGGTGCTGTAGTCAAGGACAGTAGTGGTAAATATTTAGTATTGACAGGGAATCAAACCGGAGCTCTATTGGTCGATTATCTACTGGGAGGATTAAAAGAAAAGCAAAAGCTACCTCAGGATGGAGTCATAATTAAAACCATAGTAACTTCTGAAATGGGTGCTAATATTGCTGGATATTATGGAGTAGAAACACTAAATGTACTTACAGGATTTAAATATATTGGCGAGAAAATAAGACAATTTGATGAAACTAAGGAAAAGACATTTTTATTTGGCTATGAAGAAAGCTATGGATATTTGGCAGGTACATATGCAAGGGATAAGGATGCTGTAGCTGCATCTATGCTAATATGCGAAATGGCTGGGGATTATTACTCTAAGGGTATGAGTCTCTATGATGCTCTATTGGAGTTGTATAAGAAGCATGGATACTATCTAGAGGATTTGAGATCAATTACATTAGAAGGCAAGGATGGCTTAGAAAAAATAAAAAGCAATATGGAATACTTTAGGGAAAACATATTAGACCCAGTATGTGGCAAAAGGCTTTTGTATGCTGAGGATTATGAAAAACAGCAAAGAATCTACTTGAACAGCTTTAAGGCCTTAGAGAAAATAGAACTGCCTAAATCAAATGTAATTAAGCTTGTATTAGAAAATGGAACCTGGGTATGTCTTAGACCTTCAGGAACTGAGCCTAAGCTAAAGATTTATTGTGGAGTCAAGGGTACTTCCATAGAGGATTGTAAGAAAGAGCTAATAAGTACTCTTGATTGGGTTGAAGAAAGGATTAAGGGGCTATAATTAATTTAGCCCCTTTTCTTGGTTTAGGATGACATAACTAAGCTTCAAATATAAAATAAGTAATATCATCATCATGGGCATAGTCTTGACCAGTGTACTTTATTATTTCTGTAAGAATTCTATCATTCAATGAATTTAAACTCTTATGACGATATTCTTTCATAATATTTATGACGGTTTCCTTTTTAAGTACGGAGTTTTCCTTTAAATGCTCCACTAATCCATCTGTGTAGAAGATTATCCTGTCACCACTATTCAGTTTAACGTAGCTGTTTTCATATCTAGGACTATAGAGCTCTCCAAATTTACATATAGGAAATCCAGCACTTTTATTCAAATACTCTAATCTTCCATTTGCTCTAATTAATATTGGTAGTACATTCATCCCGCCTGAGCAATATGATAATACTTTTGTTTTTACATTATAAATAGCATCAAATATTACTATATGCATTTCATCTGGAAAATCAGACCTATTATATTCGCTGTATAGATTCATTAGTTTTTGTGAAGGAGATATGACATTTTCGATTGGATTAATTAAATTTGTAGGCTTCATTATCCTATCAGCAAATATAGTCATGACAGCAGCTGATACTCCATGACCTGATACATCTGCTATATACATTGCTAGGTTTTCTTCATCTATTGTAAAAATATTATAGAAATCACCACTTAATTTGTCACATGGAATATACTCAGAAATAAATTTTGTGTCATATATATTTAAGTATCTAGGAGGGAGCAAAGATTGCTGTATTCTTTTAGCATAATCTAAATCCTCCATCATCTTGTGATTAACTGCTTGTATTTCTTCTGTCCTGATGGCCACTATCTCTTCAAGGTTATCTGCATATCTGCTAATTCTTTCATTTGCTTTATCTAACTCATCATAGGGATGGTCTAAGTTATAGGAAAAAATACCTTTAAAAATTAAGAAGCTAGAAACAATATTAAACATATGACCTATCAAATTATATGTGTCATATACGCTACTGTATAGTGTGAAAGCAAATCCTGTAAATACTGAAAAGCATAGACCTATATAGAAGATTCTAAAAACTTTACTGCCAGTAGCCATGTAATCTTTAATATATCTAACAATGGCTATACATAGAATCAATATAGCAAAAAACTCTAAAAATACTTTTAGTGGTGTCAGCCCTTGTCCATCTATGAACATAGGAGGAATCATATCCTGTCTATATGTAACAAAATAGAAAATTGCTGCAATGAGTACAAGACTGCCAGCTTGAAAGTATTCATTTTTCAAGGTGGTTTTTTTGTCTGTGGGAATCATGGCTGAGATGAAAAGTCCAATAGATAATATTAATCTACTTATAATCCAAAAATTTGTAGCTTTTTGTGCTGAGCTAGCAGTGAAAAAGAAGGGCATACCCTTGTAGCTCATGGTGTGTAAAAAGTTTATAGCACTACTTACTAAAAATGTATTGCTATAGACTAGTAGTCTTAACCTTTTGTTTTTATTAAAGGTATAGTAGGTAATGACATAAGTCATTAAGAAAATTAAGATAGCAAAGAACTCTAGGGCTATGTGGATTGTGAGAAAACCATCAACACTTAAAATATCAAATATTTGCACTTCAAAAATGCCAATAACCTTTAAAAAGACTAGGTTAACTATAAAAAGCATTATGACAATTATGTATTCACAAATATTAGTATTGGCTTTTTTTTTCTCTATCATCATAGAAGAATTCCCCTTAATCAATATGTGACTTATACTGTATATTTTCTACAAAAATAGTCATAATCCTCTATATTCAAAGAATAATTTTACATTATGTAAATGGAGACTCCTTTGTGATAATATTATTATATAGGAGGTGTAGCATGCGAATATTACATACTGCAGATTGGCACATAGGAAAACAACTAAATAGTACAAGCTTAATTGAAGATCAAGAGTACATATTGAAAAAAATAATCGAAATAACTGAAGAAGAGAGACCAGATGTATTAGTCATTGCTGGTGATATATACGACAGGTCAATACCACCAGTTGAGGCTGTAGAATTGTTGGACAAGACCTTTAATAGGATTTTACTTGAGTTAAACATTCCCATAATAGCCATAGCTGGAAACCATGATAATGGAGACAGAATAAGCTTTGCCAGTGGTATATTGAAAAATAATAGGCTGTATATAGAAGGCAGATTAAAGCCAAAGGTAGATAAAATAATTCTGGAAGATGACCATGGTCCTGTGAATTTTTATGTAATACCTTATGCAGAACCAGCATATGTAAGAGAGCTACATAAGGATAAACAGATTAAAACCTATAATGATGCTATGAAATCAATAATCAGTGGTATTAATCAAGACATGGATACTAATCAAAGAAATGTAGCCATAACTCACGGATTTATCACAGGCATTGAAGAGCCTGAAACCTGCGATTCTGAAAGAGTACTTTATGTAGGTGGCACAGACTACATAAGCTATGAGCATTTTAAGGGATTTAATTACACAGCCTTAGGTCATTTACACGGACAGCAAAAGGCTGGAGATGAAAGGATAAGATATTCAGGCTCCCCTTTGAAATATTCTTTCTCGGAGACTAGGCATAGCAAAGGCATCAAGCTAATCGATATAGATGACGCCGGAAACACCAATATTAGATTTAGAGAACTTAAACCCCTGAGGGATTTAAGAATCATTGAAGGAAATCTAAGTGAACTACTAGCTCCTGATGCATATATTGGAACCAATACAGAGGATTATATTCATGCGATTTTAACAGATGATGGTGAGCTAATGGACCCTATTAGCAAGTTAAGGGCTATATATCCTAATGTATTGTCCATGGAAAGAGGCTCTCCTATTAACAGAAACAAGGACTCTAAGACCTCGGCAGGAGAAGGGTTCAGGCAGAAAACTAAATTGGATTTATTCAAGGTTTTTTATGAAAGCATGACAGGAAATGATTTTACTTCTGATAAGTCAAGGATCATGGAAAAGCTCATTTCCGAAATGGATACATCAGAAAGGAGCGAATAGGATGAGACCCATTAAGTTAACAATGTCTGCCTTTGGCTCCTATGCAAAGGTTGAGACCATAGACTTCACTAATTTTTATGATAAAAGCATTTTTCTCATAACTGGACCTACTGGTGCTGGAAAGACCACAATATTTGACGGAATTTGCTATGCCTTGTATGGACTTGTCAGTAGTTCTGATAAGGACCAAGGCTTCATCAGAAATGATATAGCAGATGATGATGTGCTAACATATGTAGAGCTAGAATTTGAACTAAAAGGAAAAACATATTACATAAAGAGAAGTCCTGCCCAGCGTAGAAAAAAGGTTAGGGGAGAAGGCTATACAGACCAAGCAGCTGCAGTAGAATTGATGATAATTGGTGATGACAATGTAATTACCAGTGTTTTTGAAGTAAATAGTAAAATAGTAGAGATAGTTGGACTAGAATATGACCAATTTAAACAAATCATCATGATACCACAGGGGGAGTTCAGACAACTCATAACGGCTAAGAGCAAGGAAAGAGAAGAGATACTAAGAAAAATATTTGGTACAAATGAATTTAGAAAGCTCCAGGATGCTCTTGAAAAAAAAGCTAAGGGGCTACGTGAGGATATGATAAAGCTTGAAGAAGGCCTAAAAACTAATATTAGAAATATCAAGGCTGAAGAAAATGAGAGTTTAAGAAATATACTAGATAGGGATAAACCTAATTCAGAACAAGTTAGGTCAGAACTAAGTAAGCAGATACAAGCTGACAAAAATGAAATTCAGGCTTTTGACAAAATACTAAATAGGCTAAATGAAGAGTCCAAGGAGCTTCAGAAAAAGATAACAGAAGGAAAACACATAAATGAAAGGCTAGTAAAGAAGAAAGAAATAGAGGATGAAAAGGTTCAGCTTGAAAGTAAGCATGAAGAAATAGAAAACCTGAAAAAAGTTTTAGAAAATGGAAGAAAGGCTTTAATTATTTCCAATACAGAAGAGACCTATATTAAAGCTAGGGATAAAGCAAAGGTAAAGGAAAAAGAGCTTCAGGATGTGGTTAAGGGATTAGAGCTATCAGAGAAAGCACTAAGGCTAGCTGAAGTAGAATTAACTAAACAGCTAGGTAACAATGAGGAAAGAGATAGGCTAAAAGAATCTCTAGGACTCTTCAATTCATATGTTGAAAAGGTTAAAAACTACGAGACTAGGAAAAAAGAAAAAGAAGAATTAACAAGGTTACTAGTAAAGACCAAGAAAGAATTAGAAGCAAGTGAAAAAGCTCTAGAAAGCATTAAAAAAACTACTAATGAGCTTAAAGAGAAGAAGGAAAGCTTAAAGGACTGCGAAAAAGACTATAGTAAGCTAGAGATAGACCAAGAGAAAAAGGTAGATATGCATAAAAAACTGGGTAGCCTTATTCCACTAATTGGCGAACTAGAAGAGCTACGAAAGCAATATAAGGAAGAGCACCAAAATCATGAAGCTTTAAAGAATGACTATACTGCCCAAAAGAAAACAGTTGAGGATACTAGAAGGAAATTCATTGAAGGCTATGCAGGAAAATTAGCAAAGGAGCTTGATAATGAAGAACCTTGCCCAGTATGTGGCTCGGTCCACCACCCAAGCCCAGCAAAATCTATAGAAGGTGTACCGACTGAAGATGACCTAAAAGCTTTAGACCAAAGACTAAGTGAATTAGATGAAAAATATAAAGCAAGTAGTGTTAAATTAACTAAGCTATATGAACAGGGTAAAGGCAAAAATGGAAGCATTGATGAAAAGAAAGAGGAAATCAGTGATGAGTTAAGTGTAGATATGAGCTCTTTAAAAGACAGGGAATTGGCACAATATGCTGTAGAAAATATGAAAGAAATTCAGATTCAAATAAATGATATGAAGTTAAAGCTAGTTAAATTAAAAGTAGGTATAGAGGAAGAGAAAAAGATAGACTCTAACCTAAAAGAATTAGAGAATAAAAGAGAAAGTATAGAAAAAGAGAAGGAAGAGTTGAACAAAACCCACACTAATTTATTTGCAAAGGTAGAAAGTGCAAATGATTCAGTTAAAGAGCTTGAGAAGGAGCTTCCTCAAGAAATAAGAACAGAGGATGGATTAAGTAAGAAAATCAAAGATTTAGGAGCACAAATTAAGTCCTTGGAGGATGCTTTGAAAGAAGCCCAGGATAAACAACAAAAATGTGGTCAAGAGCATACAGCATTAATTAAAACAAAGCAGGAAAGAGAAAAAAACCTGACAGAAGCTAAGGATGAGTGTAAAGAGCTAGAATACAAATTTAAGGCTCAAATTAGCAAACATGGCTTCACAGATGAAGAAGATTATAGAAATGCAAAATTAACTGAAGAAGAGATTATAACTATAGATAATCAGATAAAGACTTATAACGAAAAATTAAAGTCAGTTAGAGATAGATATGAACAAATACTAAAAGAGATAAAAGATATGACAATAGTAGATATATCAGAGCTAGAGAATATGCTAGTATCAAAAGAAGAAGAAAAGAAATCTACAAGTGATAATAAGGCTAGAGTATTTTCAAGATTAAAGTTGAATGAAGGTATACTTGAAAATATAAAGGTCTTAAGTGAAAAAGTTAAAGATAAGGAAAAGGAATACTCACTTGTTGGAGAGCTATCTAGTACAGCAAATGGAAGAAATGATTTCAAGGTTACCTTTGAAACCTATGTGCTGGCAGCATATTTTGAGAATATTATAGATGCGGCCAACATAAGATTTAGAAAAATGACAAAAAACAGATTTCAAATGGATAGAATTAAAGACGAAGGCAGAGGAAATGCCTTTAGAGGATTAGATATAAATGTGCTGGATGGCAACTCAGGACAATATAGACCTATAAAAAACATTTCAGGAGGAGAGAGCTTTAAGGCTTCGCTTTCTTTAGCCCTAGGCCTTGCAGATGTAGTCCAGTCCTATGCAGGAGGTATCAAGTTAGATACCATGTTCATAGATGAAGGCTTCGGCTCACTAGATTCAACTTCTCTAGACGATGCTATAAACTGCCTCCTAGAGCTTCAAAGCTCAGGTCGCCTAGTCGGTATAATATCTCACGTAAAAGAGCTCCAAGAAAGAATAAGCTCAAGAATAGAGATAGAACCAACTATTGAGGGCAGTAAGGTTCGGTATGTATATTAAGCACAAGGATTTAAAACCAGGGGCTAGATTATGAAATCGAGGCAGGTCCCCTGGCTTTTTTTCTTTTTACAATCGACAAGATACGCCATTATTTTTATGCCACAGGTGCTACAATATTATTGAGCAAATCTAAAAAAGTAAAAGAGGGGGATACAAGTTGAATAAGAAAGTGTCAAGAAGTTTAAGCTTACTACTTATTTTAGCATTGGTTCTTACTAATCTTTTAGGCTTTGGTAATGTTAATACAGTAGAAGCAGAATCAGGTGTAATAACTGTTGCAGAAGCTATTGCAAATAATAGCGGCACTGCTACAGTAGAGGGTTACATAATAGGTATTGCTAATAGCGGGCCTAGCTACCAAACAGAAGGACCTTTTTCTGTAAGAACGAACATAGCTATGGCAGATTCTGCAAGCGAAACAGATGTCAGTAGAATTTTACCAGTGCAACTTCCGATAGGAGATATAAGGACAGCTTTAAATCTCGTAGATAATCCTGATAATCTAGGGAAGAAAGTAAGAATTACAGGAACCTTAATGGCATATTTTAGCGTTCCTGGATTAAAAAGCCCAACAAAATTTGAGTTTGTTACGGATGATGAGAATCCAACAAATAGAGTAGCAAATGTAACAGCATCACCAGTACCAGGAGCAGTCGCAGCAGATACTTTGGTTACGCTTTCTACATCTACAGCAGGAGCTACAATAAGCTATGCTGTTTATAAAGCAGACGAGGCTGTAGAAAGTGGAAACTATAATACACCGATTAAGATTGACGAAGCACTGACAATAAAAGCATATGCTACAAAAGAAGGCTTAGAAAATAGTGATGTGGCAGAGTTTCAATATACTATAAAACCTCCTGTAGAGCTTGAAGACATAGCAACTGCAAAGGCAAAAGCGGTAGGTACAGAGGTTAGAGTGAAAGGTATTGGCACATATTCCACACAGTCGCGAACCTTGTTTATGCAAGACGATAGTGGTGGTGTATGTATTGACCTATATGGTTCTGACATAAGTGGATTTGTAGGAAAAGAAGTAGACATAACAGGTAAAATATCTGTATATGGAGGTATGGTACAGATAGCTCCTACTAGTATTTCAGATATTAAAATAACTAATGAAGCACCAACTATACCAGAGCCTCTTCTTGTTACTATTTTTGACCTAGTAGATACTAGAGTACATGAAGGCAAGCTCATTAAAGTAGAAAATGCGAAGGTTACAAAAATTGGAGGAACTGATACGAGCACCTATAATCACATCATTGCTCAAGGTGAGATGGAAATCACATTGAGATCGGGTGCTTTAACAGGAAAAAATGCTGGAGATTACATTACAGTTACGGGAGTTGCTGGATATTATAATAGTCCTCAGATTCAAGCAAATGTAAGTGATGTAAGTGATGGTGAACCACCTGAAGTTGAAAATGTAACGGCATCACCTGCGTCTGGGGGTACACTGCCTATAGGCGGTACAGTAACTTTGTCCACAACAACAGAAGGCGCAACAATAACTTACACTATTAATGACAGTGAAGAAAAAACAATTGATAGTAACAGCGGAATAGTTACTATTAATGAGTTTAGAGAAGATGACGGTAAGGCAGTAATTAAGGCAAAAGCGTCTAAGGGTAGCTATACTACTCCTGAATCCAATTTCTTTTATACACAAGCTAAAACTCAGATGGTTACTGCGACGCCAGTAGGTGCTGTAGATGGACAGTCGCAAATTACCTTGACAGCTGCTGATAATGCTACTATAAAATATATAGTAAAAATTAAAGCAGGTACAGCAGAAGAGTCTGACAGTGCTGAATTAACATATTCTGAACCTATAGCTATAGTTGAAGAAAACCTTCCGCTAAGAATAACTGCACATGCTACTGAAGGTGGGTATTTAAACAGTGATTCAGTTTCTTTTGATTATTATCTGAAATCAAATGAACCTTATAGGAATTACTTTGGTCAGCTTCATTCTCATACTGCTGAGAACTCTGATGGTTCGGGGACTTTAGTTGAGGCATATACCTATGCAAAAGCTGTTGAAGGGTTAGACTTTTTTGCAGTGACTGACCATTCCAATGCATTTGACGCTGCAAATACAGACGATAAAGCAGGAACCTATAACCTAGGTGACTACAATAAAGACAATGAAAAATGGCAAAATGGTATAAATGCAGCGGCAGCAGCACTTACAGAAGATTTTGTAAGTGTATATGGTTATGAAATGACATGGTCCGGAGGACCAGGGCATATGAATACATTTGCAACAGAAGGATTTGTAAGCAGAAACAATAAAGAACTTAATAATAAATCAAATGATGCAGGATTAAAAGCATATTATCAGCTTATTAAAGATACACCTAACTCAATATCACAATTTAACCATCCTGGTAAGACATTTGGAACCTTTAGTGATTATGCTTATCTAGATCCAATAATAGATGCACGAATTTCACTTATTGAAGTAGGTAATGGTGAGGGAGCAGTTGGCAGTGGAGGCTATTTCACTTCCTATGAAGAATATACTAAGGCTCTTGACAGAGGATGGCATCTTGCCCCCACTAACAATCAGGATAACCACAAAGGAAAATGGGGAGATTCAAACACAGCAAGAACAGTAATTTATACTAATGATCTTTCAGTAGAAGGATTATATGATGCTCTAAGAAATATGAGAGTATATGCTACTGAAGATGATAATCTAGATATTGTATATACTTTAAATGATGAAATGTTAGGATCTATAATGGATGTTGTTCCTGATAAAGCAGAATTCAGTGTAACTATAACTGATCCTGATACAGATGATAAAATTCATAGTGTTTCTATAATTTCAAACGGCGGAAAGGTTGTTTTAACAGAAACATTTGGAACTCAAAGTGCTATTTTTGAGGAGACTATAGATAATCCTGCACCTGGATACTACTATGTTAAAACAGTACAGGCAGATGGAGATATTGCAGTTACTGCACCAATATGGCTGGGCTCTGCTCCAAAACTTGGAATAAGCGACCTTGAGCATAATAAAATGATGCCAGTAACGAATGAATCACTAGAAATAACAACTTCTTTATTTAACAATGAAGAAACAGCTGCAATCATAAAATCTGTTAAGTATGAAATTAAGGATGGCAGCACTATAGAGGAGATTGTAGTTAATGAATCAATTGCTGGTGAGGGAGGAATGTACTCACACAAGCTAGAACATACATTTTCAGACCCTGGAATATTTACAGTAACTGTTACTGTGGTTATTTCACAAGGGGGTAATGATGTAACCTATAGTAAAGAATTAGAAGTTAATGTGCGTGATAGTGAAAAACTAATATATATAGGAATCGATGCATCTCATAACAATGAATATGTATCAGGAAACTATAAGGACAGCATGGGTAACTTTGGTCAACTAGCAGCTAATTATGATGTTAGAACTGTTGAACTTAATACAAGCGAAGAACTTTTGGAAGCTCTTGAAAACCCTAAGTATCAAATGATGATATTTACCGTACCAAGTAGAAGGGATGGATCAACAGGCAAGATTCCATTTAAGAGCTATAGTCAGGATGAGATTGACGCAGTAGCTAATTTTGCCCAATCAGGGAAAACTGTAATTCTGACAGGATGGGGAGACTTCTACGAAAGTTACAGCAACTTGAAGGAAGATCCAAACTTCACAGCTGACCAGCACATGGCAGCTCAGCAAAACAAACTACTATCAGCTATTGGAGCAAAATTACGTTTGGCAGATGATGAAGCAAAAGATGATGTTTTAAACGGTGGTCAACCACAGCGTTTGTATTTAACTGACTACAACAATTATGTGGATCCCTTCACTGAAGGAGTAGTAGAAGAACAGATATTTAGCCAATATGGTGGTTCTACCGTATTTGCAGTAGATTCAAACGGTAACCCTGTGGATGTACTGCCATCTAATATTAGTCCAATCATCAGCGGACACGGTACTACTTATTCAACAGATGATGATAAGGATGGCAATGCAATTCCACCAAAATATAATGATAGAGTACTTCTAATGGCTAATGAAACAGTCTCACATGAAGACGGAACTAAGTCAACTATTATTGTAGCAGGTGGAGCATTTATGTCTAACTTTGAGATACAGGTTCAACTTGAAAATGCGGGTACATTGCCATATAGTAACTATAACATTTTAGAAAATATAATTATGACCTTGAAGGATGTTGCACCGATTGCAGATGTTCACAGTATGAACATAGGGTCTCAAGTGATTATTGAAGGTGTAGCAACTACAGGCGTATACAATGGTAGTGATAGCAACAAGGGATTCTTTGACTGTATATATGTTCAGGATGCGACTGCTGGAATTAACCTATTCCCAGTAGCTAGCGGTGTTCAAGCTGGTCAACTAATTCGTGTACTTGGAACAGTAGGTCAGTATCAGGGAGAAAAGCAGATTCAGGTAGAAAGTATTACTGTTTTAAACAGTGAAATCAACCCAGTAACTCCAATAGAAGTTACTCCACTAGAATCAATGTCTCCAGAGAATACAGGAAGCCTTGTTACATTTACAGGTACAGTAACTGAAATAATTAAAGATGAGGCTGGTGTTGTAGGTCAGCTAATGGTAAGTGGCTCCAGAGTATATATCAATGGATATATAACAAAGGATGTTTCTTTGGCAAACATTAAAGTTGGTGACCAAGTAGAGGTAATAGGCCTCGCTTCTATAGGAGAAAACATGAGCTCAGATACAGACTTTTTACCTCGTATACGTATTCGTGATAGAGCTGAAATAGTAAAAATATCAAGTCCTGGTGAAGAGATTCCTAGACCATCTACACCAAAGGAAAAGATTAAAGAAAAAACTCCTATTGAGCTTGGTTTAATAGTAGTTGAAGAAGATATTAAAGGTTCTCTGATATCAAGGATATTAGATGAAGATGAGTCTAATGAAACATTTAGTCATTTAACTTCAATAGAATTTAATCCAGTATCTGAAATATTTGATATTACTTCTTCAACAAAACTAGACAAACCAATTAAGCTTATTGTTAAATACGATACCACTAAAGTGAAAGACCCACTTAAGCTTGGAATATATTATTTTAATGAAACAACAAAGGTATGGGAATACATTGGCGGTAAGGTAATAAGGGATGGGGAAATAGAAGTTACTTTAGACCATCTTAGCAAATATACTGTAATAGAATACAGGAAGACTTTCAACGATATAAGTGATATAGCATGGGCACAAAATGAAATAGAAGTGTTGGCAGCAAGACATGTGATAAATGGAATAAATGACATAAATTATGCTCCAAACAAGAATATTCAAAGAGCAGAGTTTGCAAAGCTTTTAGTAGAGGGACTTAATCTAAAGCTAGGAAGTCAAGAAATTAGCTTTAGTGATGTTCAAGCAGGAGCATGGTACAAGGAAGTGGTTGATATAGCGGCAAGCTTAGGAATAGTAACAGGCTATGATGGAAGATTTGATCCAAATGGTCTAATCACTAGAGAACAAATGGCTACAATGATAGTGAGAGCACTAAAATATGTAGAGCCAAATGCAAGCTATACAAGTGAAATGTCTGATTTCATAGATCAAGATCAAATATCTGCATGGGCAAAGGAAGCTGTTCAGATATCAGCAAGCAAAGAATTAGTTAAGGGACTAGGAAATGGATTGTTTAGTCCACAACAAGAGGCGACTAGAGCTCAATCTGCGGTTATAATCTACAGGATGTTAGACTTGTTAGATAGACTATAAGAAATACTTATGTATTGAAGGATCCAGTTTAGGGACTTAGCCCTAAGCTGGGTCCTTTTTCTTTAGAATTTGGAAGGATTAAAGCAGATTTTGTTGAAATATATATACAATAAGGCTATCATAGATGTAATGTTGTTTTTAGAATTAATATCTGCAATAGAGAGGAGAAGAAAGAATGAGAGTACGTAAAGCTATAATACCAGCTGCAGGTTTAGGTACTAGGTTTTTACCTGCAACAAAGGCACAGCCAAAGGAAATGTTGCCTATTGTGGATAAACCAACTCTTCAATACATTATTGAAGAAGCTGTAGAATCTGGAATCGAAGAGATATTAATCATAACTGGGAGAAATAAAAAAAGCATAGAGGACCATTTTGATAAATCAGTGGAGCTTGAGCTTGAGTTAGAGAAAAAGGGAAAAGTTGAGCTATTAGAAGTAGTAAGAAAAATTTCTGATATGGTGAATATCCATTATATAAGACAAAAAGAGCCAAAAGGCTTAGGTCACGCTATACATTGTGCTAAGAGCTTTATAGGTAATGAACCCTTTGCAGTATTATTAGGGGATGATATTGTCTATGCGGATAAGCCTTGTCTTAAGCAAATGATAGATATTCATAGTCAATATAATACAACCATACTTGGAGTACAAGAAGTGGCAAAAGAGGATGTTAATAAATATGGGATAATAGATGGCAAATTTATAAAAGATGGGGTATATAAGGTTAATGGATTAGTAGAGAAGCCAGATATAGAGCATGCACCTTCGAATGTTGCTATACTTGGAAGATATATAATTAATCCTGCTATATTTGAAATATTAGAGGAAACAAAGCCAGGCAAGGGTGGAGAGATACAGCTAACAGATGCTCTACTGGAGTTAGCTAAGAGAGAAGCTATGTACGCATATGTTTTTGAGGGAAGAAGATATGATGTAGGAGATAAACAGGGCTTCTTAGAAGCAACTGTTGAATATGCATTAAGGCGTGAGGATTTAAGAGAAGGATTTCTTAATTATTTAGTAGATACAATTAAGAAGGAAAAAGAGAATTTTAGTAAAATCTAGTTTATTATCACCATTAATAAGGATATTAATAAGGGAAGCAAAATTAAAGAAGATACAAGGACAATGCTTTGCTTCTCTTCTACAGTAAGGATTAGGCTAGCTTCATAATGACCATTTCTTTTTTTTCTGCTAATTATTTTTTTGTATGCTTCGACAATTTTCATAGTATTTCACCCCCAAAATTTATTTTACTACAGATTATTCTTTTTGGGAATAGGACTTTGAGAAGATATTTCAATAAATTTGATATATTTGATAAACTTGACAATGTTTTGTCGGGTTTTGGTATAAGCTGTTGATTTAAGGGTAGATAAATATTATAATATTAATATTAAACTATGTATTTGTAGGATGGTGAAGTTAGTATGGAGGAAATTGAATTAAGAGAACTCTTCTATATTATATTGAGGAAATTTTGGATTATCGTGCTTGTAACCATACTTTCTTTAGTTACTAGTGGGGTTGTCAGCTATTTTGTTTTGGATTCTGAATATGAAACATTTACTACGCTTATGTTAATTAAGCCAAATACAAGCATAGGGGCCAATGAGACCATCCAGTATAATGACGTGCTTTTAAATCAAAAGCTTGTTGCCACATATGGAGAAATAGTAAAAAGTAGGATAGTTTCTAGTGAAGTCATTGAAAACCTAGGATTAGAGATGACACCTGAACAGTTGAAAAATAAGGTAGAAGTGTCTTTAGTTAAGGACACCGAAATAATCAAAATAGTTGTGAGTGATAATAATCCTGAGCTTGCGACGACTATTGCAAATGAAATAGCTAGTGTTTTTAGAAAAAATGTAGTGGAATTTATGAAAATTGAAAACGTAAAGGTTATAGATAAGGCAGAGGTGCCAACAAGACCTATAAAGCCTAGGCCAATGCTAAATATGGCTATAGCAGGGGTCTTAGGTATAATGTTAAGTGTTTTCTTGGTCTTCCTATTAGACTATATGGATAACACTATAAAAACACCTTCAGATGTTGAAGGGTATCTTAATCTTCCTATTATTGGTATGATACCCAAAACAATAAACAAGGGGAGGGAAACCCATGACAAATAACCTTTTAATCGCACATAGTAATCCTAAGTCTCCTACTGCAGAGGCTTTTAGAACACTTCGAACTAATATACAATTTTCTAATATAGATAAGAAGATTAAAACTATTGTAGTAACTAGCTCTGGACCTGGCGAGGGGAAGAGTACGGTCATTTCTAATTTAGCTGTTACTATGGCTCAAGTGTATAACAAGGTAATAATCATAGATGCGGACTTAAGAAAACCAAGGGTACATAGAATTTTTAGCGTATTTAATTCTGATGGACTGACTACTGTCCTTGCTGACAGAATTGATTATAAGGAGGCAGTTAAATCTGCTGGAATAAAGGGTTTAGATGTATTAACCTCAGGGCCAATACCTCCAAATCCTGCAGAGCTTTTGGGCTCAAAGAGAATGAAGAACTTCATAGAGGAATTAAGTGAAGAATATGATATGATATTAATAGATGCTCCTCCAATTGGTATAGTCACAGATGCAGCAGTGCTATCTACCATATGCGATGGAGTAATATTAGTATGTGCTGTTGGCCAAGCAGTCATAAATGCAGCTGTAAATGCTAAGAACCTGCTTGAAAAGGTAAATGCCAATATACTTGGTGTTATAATGAACAAAATACCCATTGATGAAGGGGTATATTATAAGCACCATTTTTACAGCTATTATCAATCATATTATGAAGATGAGGACATTGATATAAAGAGAAATAGCAGAGTAAATAGCAAGAGAAAAGCTGGTGCAAGGAGTAGAAGTAAATGATTGATTTACATTGTCACATATTACCTGGAGTCGATGATGGAGCTAATAGCCTAGAAGAAGCTGTGGCCATGGCAAGAATGGCAAAAAACAATGGGATATTTACTATGTTTGCAACACCTCACTATATTGAGGGTATGGGGTATGAAGATGCAAATTCTGTTTGGATTATTCTAGAAAAGCTAAACTCTGAGTTAGAGGATAGAGGTATTGATGTAAAAATATTTCAAGGCCGTGAGGTATACTCTAGTCCAGATGTGTTGAAGCTTTTAGATGAAGGGAAAATATCTACTCTAAACAAGTCAAAATATATGTTAATAGAGCTGCCCATGCATGATATACCAATGTACATAGATACTATGATATATAATCTTAGGCTTAAGGGGATAATCCCTATTATTGCTCATCCTGAAAGAAACACAAAAATAATAGAAGATCCTAATATTTTATATAATTTTATATCTAAAGGTGTCTTGGCTCAACTTAACCTACCTAGTTTGCTAGGTAGATATGGAAAAAGAGTAAAGAGAACCGCAGAGATACTTCTTAAGCATGATATGATACATTTTATTGGAACAGATGCCCATAGACCTAGTGAAAGGTATTATGCTGTTAATGAAGCTTTAATTATTATGAATGATCTAATAGGTGAAGAAAAAACTAGCAAGATTGTTGAAAATAATTCTGAAAAGATAATCTCAGGGAATCATATTGATATTGATGAACCAAAGTTATATGAGCTTGAAAGAGGTATCAAAAAGTTCTTTAATAGTTTATTGAAAAAATAAGATAGAAAGTTTTGCTATAGGGCTGTCAAAGTCCTTATTTTCATTTTGGGACAAAATTAATTTTTAAATAACTTAGAAAACATATATAAATCATAGTGCAAACTATGATTTATTGCATTTATATAACTAGACTTTTTTCGACATATTTCCTAAAAGTTTAACAAAAAAATAACAAATATGACAGTTAATCATTGACTTTTCTAACTAATTGTTATTAAATTTATTTATGTGACATCAAATATATCATCACTAATGATATCCGATGCAAAAAATAGAAATAGGAGGTAATCAAAGATGCAAAAAACAAAAGTTGGTATTTCAGTTGGTTTGTTAGGAGCAGGACTTTATTTTATGGGGTTCATTAGCGTTGTAGCAATGGTGATTATGGCTGGATACGTTCTTATTTTTGAGGAAAATGAGTGGCTTAAAAAGACAGCTGTAAAGTCAGTTGGAGTAGTTATTTTCTTTACTATCTTGTCTACAGTCGTTGGACTTGTAGGAAACTCGTCAACAATAATAACCAATTTAGTGCACTTAGTTAAAGGTAGCATTAGTCTAAACTGGTTTAATGGAGTAATAACCATATGTAGGAATCTTATATCAATTATTGAAACACTTTTCTTGTTAATACTTGGATTTAAGGCATTAAAGCAAGGTAATGTTAAACTTAGCTCTGTGGACAATATTATAAAAGAACATATGTAGGTTGGTGAAAAGTATGGCTATTTTTAGTGAGATTGGTAAAAAAATTACGCAAACAACTCAAAGTGCTCTTAAGAGCACAAAAGATTTAGCAGATATATCGAGTCTTAACTCGCAAATATCTGATGAAGAAAAGCTGCTAAATAGCTTTTATAAACAAATTGGAGAAAAATATTATGAATTGTATAGAGAATCAAAGGATGAAAGTTTTGAAGCCTTATGTTCTTCTATAACGGAAGGCATGGACAAAATTGTAAACTTAAAATATGAAGTTCAAAGGATTAAAGGAATTAAGAATTGTTCAGGTTGCGGAGCAGAGATTCCAATGGATACAATTTTCTGTGGGACATGTGGTTATGATACTAGAGGTGATTTTACAATAGAATCTACAGAAGAGTCTAAAGCTGCCACTGAGGCTAAAAAATGTACGAATTGCAACAATGAAGTAGCAATTGAGTTAGCTTTTTGTACTAATTGCGGACAAAAACTCTAGTTGGTAAGTATTCAAGTGAAATAAACTAAGATTAATTATTAATAGAAAAAATGCTATTTTATATTTAGGAGGAAATACTATGAAATGTGAATATTGCAGTCATGATAACGAGCCTGGAGTGAAGTTTTGCGGTAAATGTGGAGCTCAAATACCAGACAAGCCAATGAATGACGATAATAAAGCAGATATCAAAAGTACGGTGTCAAGTGTTACTAATATGGTAAAAGCAAAGCCACTAAGTAAGCTTTTAAAATTTGCTATACCAGCAGTTTTGGTTATAATCGCAATAGTTATTGCTTCATCTATGTTCAGTGGTTCTGGTGTCTCTATTGCAAAAGATAGTATAAACTTTTTTTATGAAGAAGATATGGTAATTGTTTCTGGGAATAACAATCCTAAGTTTACTATTGATGGTGTTATGCATTCATCTCAAAAAAGCTTGGATGGTAGTAAAGCTGTCGTCTTAACAGATTATAATTACGAAAATGGTGGTGTATTATGGTTTGTAACTACTTCAAATCAAGTCAAGATAGCGGAAGATGTAGTAGGATACAAGCTTTCTGACACTGGTAAAGGAGTTGCTTATTATACTGATTTTGATAGTGAAAATAGTATTGCTTCTCTCTATTTGTATGACACTGCATCTAAAAAAACAACACGATTATCCGATGAAGCTACTTTTTTAACTTATGAGCCTGCTATAATTGCATGCATATCACCAGATGGCAAATCAGTAGCCTTTACAAGTGATTATGATATATCTAATGATGAAGTGATTACCCACATAAAGGTTGATAATAAACCTGTAGAAAAATTTGGTGAAAATATGGTTGTACTTGCAATATCTGATGGTGGAAAATATATCTATTATGCTAAGGTATCAAATGATGGGAGTAGTGCTTCATTACGTGTGAAAAGCGGAAAAAATGACAATAGGCTAATATCCGATTTGTCTAGTGTAAGATCTAACACAACTATGATTTTAAATGAAGATTATTCACAAGTAATTTTTAATAGGAATGATAAAGCTTATATTAGCCAAAAAGGGAATGAAGCAACGAAGATTAGCAACTCACTAATAGATAGCCTTATGTTACCTAGTGGATCTCAAGTGGCTTATAACTATAACAATTTTGTATTTGGAGTTAGTTCACTTGAAAATAATATCGCTAGTAATAGTGATGGTCTTTTATATATAAATGATAAATTTGAAACTGCAAGAATTTCTGGAAGCCCTTCTTATGGTTATAGGTCATTTGTTTCAAATGATGGCAAGAGACTGGTGTTTGTCAGCAGTTCAGATATTCTTTATGTCATTGATCCAACTAAGCCTGATGCTGAAAGAATTGAACTAGCAGAAGATGTGAAAACCTTCATATCTTCAAATGATGGAAAAACCATATATTACATAAATGATGTTGATGAGTTGTGGTGCGTAAAAGGGACGGGAAAGCCAACAAAAATATCTGATGATGTTACTGGACAATTTTTGACCATGTCTCCTAATAGTAATAAATTATTCTTTTTGGTGGACCATAGCTATGATAATGGTGGAGAACTATATTATACTAATAACGGTAGCAAAAGAGAAAAAATTTCTGGCGGAGAAGAGGTTGGAAGTATTTGGAGCACACCTTCAAATATATTTTTTGTAACTGTTGATTATGATTTATATAGAAGCTCTGGCAATGAAAAGTTTGAGTTGTTTCAGGAAGAAGCAAATATAGGATACTAAACCATATATACAGTCTGGACGGCAATATATAGTTCAGGCTGTATGTGTATGTTAGAGTATATGAGAACTTATACAGTATTGTTTTACTTATTATAGATGTTGTTAAATGAGTTCAAGAACAGTATTAGCTAAGTAAAGATGAACTTGCGGAGGAATATATATGTTGGATAACACTTTTTTACAAATAGCAGTAGGATTTATTCCTGCTATATTATTTTTTGCATTTATGAGTATATTTTCAAAGAAAAACAGAATACGTAATATTATATGCACTGGAACCTTTTTCTTTGTAGCTTCTGGTCTTGCTTTACCACAATTATTTGAAATAGGGAATCAACCACCTCATAAGTATGATGAATTAAGTCTCGTCTATGCTATTGCGGAGGAAGGTTCACCTGAGCTTGCCAAAACACTTCTTGGTGAAATGCAAAATGATTATAAACCAGAATATGCTATTGCTGCTGCTCGGCTTTCAGCTGAAAGCGGGGATTATCAAGGAGCAAAAGCGCTCTATTTAAAATCTTTGCCTTTAGCAAAAGAAGTTGAATCAGAATATTCTGCTCTTGTTGATTTAAGCGAAATTGATGATAAGTATTATGGAATTTCAGACGAAGCAGAAGCTCAATTGATTTATTCTGCTCGGGCTGACAAGCTCTCACAGACAAGCAATACTATTTCAACAGCTGTAGAAGATTCAATCAAAGAAACTGAAAATAATACATATAATAAAATGGCAGAATATATCGTCTATGCTGATCAGGTTTATAAAGACTATCTTTATGAAGAAGAGATTGATAAAGCTGAGGCAGAAAAGCAAACTAAAAAATTGAATATTTTTCTTGAAAAAAATCCTGAATTTCTCAAAAGCAATCAAGTACGGCTTGCACGCTTAAAATTGCTTTTATTAAGTGGTGATTACAAAAAAATAGCTGCAAGCCTAAGCGAAGACTCAGATTATAACGAACTATTAATTGTATCTGAACTCTATTTGAATAACTATGTTAAGCAGTCAAACTTTTCTGATGAATATTTAGGAGAAAGCAAGGAGAAATATGATGCTGTCTATAAGAAACTAAATGATATTTATAGTAACAGCTTTCAGGACAAGCCAAGAGAGGAACGTAATCTAGCAAGGTCACAACTAAATGCATTAAAAACCATTGTTGAAAATCCTGCCCTTGGGAAAATGGAAGAAGCTTTATCTGAATATGCTTCGAAAGAATATGCAATTGATGCATCAAAAGCATATCTTCAGATGGCAAAGATAGAACATTCACTTGGAAACAACCCAAAGTCGGTAGAATATATCGATAGATCTATAGATACTGTAGGTGATTGTGAGGATAGCGACTATACAGTACCTATGTACGAACTTGTTGGCATTATCACAGATAAGGATGATCCAGAACGCCTTAAAGATGCAGCAGTTTATGTTGACCAAGTACTTGAAAATAATATGACTATTAAAATCAGCAGTCATGAGAATACTATTAAACCAGAAAGCGATGAAGATTCTTTTGCTGGTGATTTTACTTCACAAATGCAAACATATATAAGTCAAAAGAGAATGTCCGTAAATATTGTCAATATTGATACTAGAGACTTTGATAGTGACAATACTATAAAGGCTACAGTTAACATAAGCAATAACCTTTATACTTCAGTGGACGAGCTAAAGGCAGCACTGTCTATTAATGACTGCGGTGTGGATATACCTGATTTTACTGTTGAAAAGGTGAATTATTCTGGAGCCAATATTCTGCTTTGTGTAGATACATCTGGAAGTATGAGTGGATATAAAATAGATAACCTTAAAAATGCAATAAAGATTTTTGCTGCTGATAAATCAAACATCGAGGATATTGCCCTTGTCACATTCAGTAATGGCGTAGGAAATGACTATCCCTTTGGTTTGTCAGTAGATGAGCTTAGTACAGCAGCAGACTCTATTAGAGCCAGTGGAGGAACTGCCATATATAAATCAGTGCTTCACTCAATTGGAAAATTCATGGATAATCCTGATGTTATCAATAGTATTATTGTAATGACTGATGGATTGGATGGATACAGGGCTAGCATTGAGGAGATAGAAGAATATATTGGAAAACCTTCCATAGAGAAAGGCATAACTATCTATACAATTGGTTTTGGTGGAGATGCAGACGGTTCATACTTAAACTCAATTGCATCAGCCACAGGAGGAGCTTATCTTTATGCAAATGAACCGACTAGTGGTACGCAGGTAAATCAGCTAGGAGAGTTTTTTAACGGCTTAAGGGCACAAATATTAAATCAGTATATTATTACCCTCAAGGCAAAGGATACTCTCAGCTATTCTCGTGAGCTCAAAGTAACAGTTGACCATGGACTTGAAAGTGATAGTGCAACCTATTATTTAGGTGGAGGGGCTGATTCTATAACTGATCCAGGTATCGATGAGGATTCTCCCATATATATGAACGGCAAAGCTATTAATGGATTTGAACCACGTATGATATACAAAAATGGGAAAACATTAAATACAACTCTTAAGGGAGAAAGGTTCACTGCCCAAGATAATATTAATATTACACTAAAAGGTAATACAAGTGGCGTAGAGTGGGATATCGGGGCTAATTTTGTAGATGAAAACTCTGTTTCAGTTACCATTCCTGCTGGTATCGGTGTAGATGTTTATGATGTGTATGTAACAATCAATGGTAAGGCTGCAATTTTACCGAAAGGATTATCTGTGTTTACACAAGGTAGTGAAAAATTGACTGATTTTGGACCATACCGTTTCGTATCATATCTTAAGCATGAGGATAAAGAGAACAACACGATGACTTTGTCTGGCTATGTTACAATGAATGGTTGGTTAAGCTTCAAGGAAGATATAACACTATCTGGTAACCTTAAGGATGACAGTATAACATTGACTGATATGTATGGTTCTTCAGTATTTTATGATGATCAAAATTCACAAGGATTAGCCAGCGTTCTTGCAGATGTCGGATTACCTGTTATTATACCTGCACTGAAGACAATAAGGCTTTATAATGACCCTGAGCATGAAAAGCAAAGCGGT
>Ga0265293_10004424_pt1 | contig 24779 bp, 18 predicted proteins | sample Munlanlewell138R_FD_192505 | JGI IMG/M metagenome (GOLD analysis project Ga0265293, IMG submission 192505) | Leachate microbial communities from a municipal landfill in Southern Ontario, Canada - Leachate well 138R | ecosystem: Engineered > Solid waste > Landfill > Unclassified | place: Canada...
TTGTTTCAAATTCATCAGCTTTAGCCTTTTTACCCAAAAGAAAAGCCCCAGCTTCTATTGGAAGAATACTGGAGATCAATATGCACAAAATCAAGAAAAAGGCCTTAGTGGTATAAGTCTCAGTAAATAAAGATATTTTAACTCTTTGGCCTCCCAGCGAACTGGGGATCTCGTCAGAGTTTTTTAGGTTTTGTTTTATAAGCCTTTTAAATTATTATGCTCTTTTACCCCTTCTTTGGGATTACAGTACGACCGCAATAGCGAAAGCTGTAATTATCTAAGTAAAATAAGCATAATTATTACAATCGTCCAGAAACGCTTGAAAAATAAAGCTTTTTTCAATCTAAACAGTATACGGGGCCATTTTTTTGCCCTACTCATATAGGGTAGCCTAGATGAAAATCTAAGTCAAACGAGTTATCAACAGGTAGGCTAAAGATAAAAAGTTACAAAAATACTTGACAATGTCAATTAAATATGATACTATTTAAAAGAAATTGAAGTTAAATAAATTAATACATACAGAAATGAAAAAAATTATCCTGATTTCCCTTATAGCCGTGGTAGCCATGGCTATGGTATCCTCTTGTCAATCTTACGAATCCGGATCCTATTCTCACTACTCTTCAGAAAAAACTGAAAACGCCGAGCAGGTGGAACAAAACGGTTTTATCTTGAAAAGAGTAAAACCTGGGGACACTCTCTGGGAGTACTCCGAAGAAGTGTACGGAACCGGATACAAGTGGGGAGAAATACTTCAAGAAAATCCCCACTTAATTGGAAGATTAAGTTACGATAGTAATCGTAACCTTCCTGTCGTGATTATATATCCGGGAGAAAGTGTGAGAATTGGTGGAAAAGAGATTTATCCATCGTTCTCGTCTAGTAGCAGATCTACCACAAAGACGATTTCCTCATCATATAAAAACGAAAAAGGGGTGTCGGTTGCCTGGTGGACGTGGGTAATACCGAGCTTTTTGTTTCTCTTGGTCACCGTCGGGGTTTTGTGGCTCCGATACGCAACCCGACACAGTCGGGCGCGGGAGAGGGAAAGGAGGGACCAAAACCGACTTATAGAAGAAGCCATGATTTCAAATTATGGAAAAAAAGTCCGCATCTCGTGGACCGAAAATTCTTTTGAAGTAAGGTAAGAAAAAATATTTAGCAACCCCCGCCTAAAAACGGGGGTTTGTTTATTTCTTGAGCATTGTGTGGTATTATTGTGTTAAATACAATTTATCTAAAATATTATTAACAAACATAATTTTTATAAAAAATATGGAAAAAGGAACGGAAAAAGCAGAGAAAAACACTGAAATAAAGGGCGGGGAAAAACAAGTTTTTGATAATTCTAAATATCAAGAAGTTATCCCTACAATGGACCCTAGGAACTTAGATTTCTGGGAAAAAATGTCAGCGGGAGCAAAAGGTGTCATGGGTAAAATGTATGACGGGTTAAACAAGATCCCTGTTGTTAACCGCTTCGTCGCAAAAGTAGAAATTGCACACAACCAAAACAAGGCAGACAAAAAAGAAACTAAACAAACGAGGTTAGTTAATAAATATAATTCTCTTAACAGTAAGGGGGGCTTTTTGGAGGAAGCTCAAAGAGCTAGAGAGAACGCCTTAAAAACACTTGAAGCTGGGGGTATTATTTCAAAAGATTTAACTAAGGATAAACACAAACTAGAAAAGCAAAAAAATAAAATAGAATATAAAAAAGACAAACTTCAAAGTAGAGTAGAAAAATTAGAAAACAAAAAGAGCCTTTTCATCAACAAAAGAGATGCCTCTGCTGAAAGGATGATACATTTTTATGAAAAAAAACTTGAACCAATAGAAGCCAGCCTAGAAAGACTTGAAACCAAAAGAGACAAAGCTGAGTTAATTTGTCTTGCCAATGAAGTTAAAATTGACGAACAAGAAAGCCGTATTAACGATTTAGAAAAAAAGAAAAATGATTGGATTGAAAAATGCGAAGCTTTTGGGATGACTGAAAAAAAAGCAAGGAGATATGAAATTCTTAAAGAGATGGACAAGCAAATAGAAATGGCTCAGTCAAAAATTTATATAATGAGAAAAGAAAATGAGATACGAATGAAAGAGATTAATTTAAGGCTGGCTAAAATACACAAAAAAGCAGAGCCATATAGAAATAGAAAAAATCAATTCATAAGAATAAAAGACAATAGACCTGTTGATTTTAATATGCCAGAGAGAACTGAATTGAAAGAACACACCGAAAAACAAGAGGTAAAATCATACAAGAGGGGCGAATATGTTGAAACAGAGGGGGAGGAAAAAACCAAAAGAGATCCCCGCGAAGAAATGCACGATGTCATAGAACAAAAAGAAGGAGCAGGTAATTTTGAAGCTTGGATAACCAAACTTAACGACCACATAGAAAAAAAACAGGAGCTTAAAAAATACAAAGACTTATTAAAAATAGACCAGGAAAATATAATTCAAGCCACAAGACTCCACGATAATACAAAGATGACGGTAGATAATTTCAAAAAAATAATTACTCAATATTATAAAATTAAAAAAATAGATAAAAAATTAGTAAGTGAAGTTATAAATAATTTTAAATAAATATGAATACAAATAACAACCAAAAAGAAGACGAGTTAGACTTAGAGCTTGAGGATATGTTAAATCAGTCTGCCGACATTAACAAAAAGCTAGACGAAGAATCCGAGTCTTTTAAAAAAGATATTGGGGAGATTGAAAAAGACATGGACACAGAAGAAAAGTTCATAAACAAAGAACTAGACGACATAAAAGAGGAGGAAGCAAAAGAGGAGGCTGAGGTAGAAAAACTCTTGATGGAAGAAGCCGAAAACATAGCGGAAGAAGGTGGTGAGAATTCTTAAATAATTGATATAATAAAGCTGTGTTGTATCTAGAATCTCTAAACGAAAAACAGAAAGAGGCTGTCTTGTATACCGACGGGCCTCTTTTAATAGTGGCTGGGGCTGGGGCTGGCAAAACAAAAACAATCACCCATAGGATTATTCACCTGATTCACAAAGGGGTTAATCCCGAAAGGATTTTAGCTGTTACTTTCACCAACAAAGCTGCTCGCGAGATGAAAGAGAGAGTCTTTGACCTTCTAGAAAAAAGAGAGCAGGGGAATAAAATAAACATTGATAATTTCGGTAATTTTATGAACGCCCCTTATGTTTCAACCTTTCACTCCTTGGGGGTAAAAATAATTAAAGAAAATGCTAGCTTGCTTAATTTAACTAAACATTTTTCTATTTTAGATGAATCTGACTCAATCTCTATTATTAAAGAGATCATGAAAAGGCATGACATTGATCCAAAGAAAGAAGAGCCTCGGAAAATAAGATCCATCATCTCAAAAAATAAGGGAGATTTTATTCATCTTGAAAATTATGCCAGTCAAGCCAAAAGTTATTTTCAAACAATGGTTGCTCTTGTTTGGAGAGAGTATCAGGAAGAACTAAAAAAACAGAACTCTCTAGATTTTGATGATCTTCTAATTAAGGCCACAAATATTTTAAAAGAAAACGAAGAAATCCGTTCATTGTATCAAAAAAAGTGGCAATATCTACACATTGACGAATATCAAGACACTAATCAGGTCCAATATGAAATGACTAGGCTTTTAACAGGGCAAGCCAAAAATATTTGCGTCGTCGGTGACACTGATCAAAACATTTATAGTTGGCGAGGTGCTAATATTAAAAATATGTTTTTGTTTGAAAAAGATTATCCTGAAGTAAAAATTGTGACCCTAGAACAAAATTATCGTTCAACTAAAAATATTATTACCGCTGCCAACAAAGTAATTGAAAAAAATAATTACAGGGTGCCTAAAAATTTATTCACCAAGAATAAGGAAGGGGAGAAAATAAATTTAATTGAGGCCTACGATGAACAATCTGAGGCTAGATATGTTGGTCATAAAATTGAAGAATTAATTAAAGCTGGTTTTAAGCCCAAAGACATAGCTGTTCTTTATAGAGCTAATTTTCAATCAAGAGTCATAGAGGAAGAATTATTAAAAATTGGTTTGCCTTATCAAGTTTTGGGTACTAAATTTTTTGACCGCAAGGAGATTAAAGATACCTTAGCCTATCTGGGGGCAGCTTTAAATAGACAAAACTTATCTCTCATTAAAAGAATTATAAATAGTCCAGCTCGTGGTATTGGGAAAACGACAATCGCTAGACTTTTTGCTAATCAAACAAAAGAAATTCCACCCAAAATGATGTCTAGGGTTAATGATTTTTATAAAATACTAGACGACATAGAAATTTTTTGCCAAAGTAATAAGCCAAGCGAGGTGATTAAATATATTATGAACCAAAGTGGCTTAAAGGATAGTCTTAGCGACGGATCAAGCGACGATTTAGAAAGGCTGGCTAACATTAAAGAACTTGTCACCCTTGCCACAAAATATGATAATTTAGAAAACGGTTTAGAAAAATTAATTGAGGAAGCATCCCTCTTTAGCGAACAAGACTCTCTAGACCAAAAGGAGTCTGGAGTAAAACTTATGACCGTTCACGCCGCTAAGGGGTTGGAATTTAAGGTTATTTTTGTAACTGGCCTTGAACAGGATTTATTCCCTTACTCCAAAGACGACAAAGAAGATGATGAGGAAGAGAGAAGATTATTCTATGTCGCCATAACCAGAGCTAAAGAAAAACTATTTTTAAGCTATGCAACAATTAGAACTATTTTTGGCAACAAGCAAGTAAATAATCCGAGTGAATTTATATACGATATTCCATCCGAATTAATTAATTTTGAACAAGTCTTTCACTCAAAAAGGGAAAAAGTAATCTGTCTAGATTAATGCTAAAATAAAAACATGGTTCATTATCCTAAAAAATCTCTTGGGCAAAATTTTTTAAAATCTGAAAATATTTTAAATTTAATGTGCCAAACATCTTCAATTAAAGAAGGTGAAGTTGTTTTGGAAATTGGACCGGGTAAAGGATCCTTAACCAAAAAAATACTTAGTTTTGGCGCTTTGGTTATCGCTATTGAAAAAGATGACGAGCTTTTTGCTTTCCTTAAAGAAAAATTTAACCAAGAAATTGGTGAAGGAAAATTAAAACTAATCAATCAAGACATTTTAGACTGGCAAATAGATGAAGTAAAAACAGATTATAAAATTGTTGCTAATATTCCATACAATATTACTGGGCTAATTATAAAAAAGTTTCTGTCTGACAAAAAATTACCAAAAAGCATGACCTTGTTGGTTCAGAAAGAAGTAGCCGAGAGGATTGTTGCGAGAAACAACAAAGAAAGCATCTTGTCTTTGAGCGTCAAAGCTTATGGCCAAGTTAAATATATTAAAAAAGTTTCTAAAAAATTATTTAACCCGTCACCTAAAGTTGATTCAGCTATAATTAATATTTTCAATATATCTAAAAATAATTTTCCCCAAAAAGAGCTTGAAAATAAATTCTTTTCATTAATTAAAGTTGGTTTCTCGCACAAAAGAAAAGTTTTAATTAAAAATCTAGAGATTATTGCACCCAAAGAAAAGCTAGAAAAATGTTTTCAAGAATTAAAAATAGACGCAAAAATTCGCCCCGAGGATGTTTCTTTAGATAAATGGTTAGAATTAAACAAAAAGTTATCAAAATAACTAGGCTTTTTTGTAAAAAAGTAATATAATATAAGCTGTATCTGATAGATTTTCTTTTTGTATGGATAACTTTAAAAAATACCTACCTAGTAAAAACTTCATCAGCCTAGTTTTGTTAATAATAACCTTTGTTTTAATATTTTTTATTGGCAAGGGAGTTATTTCTTTAATAAAAAACAGGGAAAGAAAAGATGGGGTAAAAGAACCTGAAATTGTTTCTATTAAAGAAATTATTGACGAAGACGACAATAACAACGGCATCCCAAACTGGGAGGAGTATTTTTGGGGATTAGATCCTAAAAAAGACGGTAAGAAAAACAGAGAATTTGTCTTGGCTAAAAGAGAGTTGGCTAATCAAAACACTGGGAATGAGGTTAAAGGGGAACCAGTTGTCTTAACCGAAAACGAGGCATTATCCCGTGATTTCTTTGTGGCCATGCTAGCTTTGTCCCAGGATGGGATATTAAACGAAGAGTCAATTAATGCCATGGCGGAAACAATTGGACAAAAAGTGATAGCGGAACCATTACCAGATAAATACTCTGAATCAGATATAGAAATAAACTATGATTCTTCCGTTGATTCTATTTTTGTTTACGTAGAAGAGTTAATTAATGTTTTTACAAAATACCAAAAAGAAAAAGATTTGGGGGAAGAGATTAAAATCATCGCTGTGGGAATTGCAGATTCAGATACAACAGCCATGAGGGCGGTTAATACAATAGCCGAAGGATATAGATCTCTTGGAGAAGAAATTATCAAAATAAAACCGCCAGAAGATTTTGTTAAAACCCAGCTGGAAATAGCAAATAATTGTGAAAAAGTCGCCATTTCTATAAAAGGAATAGCTGAAGCTCAAAACGATCCTTCTTTAGCTATGAGGTCTTTAATCAACTACCAAAAATATTATGAATCTCTTTTGGGCAACTTGATGGTTTATTAGGATTTTTCTTTAATTATTATGATATAATTAAAAAGATAATTATGAAAAGAAAAACAAAAAATAAAAAGACATTGGTTATTGTAACTCTTTTTTTAATAATTCTTACTATCCCCTCAGTGTCTTTTTCTTCTTCTTTAATTAACTGGGAAAATCCAAATAAAAACGGTGATAACCCCTATAAAATTAGCTTTGACAGTGTGGTAAATTCTGGCCTCTTAACTCAAGTAGTTGCTTGTACTGGGATAACAAACAGAATAGCTGAAGGTATATACAAAGTAGAAAACATATTTAAGGATTGGAAGAATCGTCTAAGAGATAGGTCTGGAGAAGACTCTGATGCCTCAATGTGCAGGCTAATAACAGCCGCCGGGCAAGGAGGTCTCGGTACTGTTCCTTGGGTCAATAACCTAGTAAGTGCTCTAGAAAAAGCCTTAGATTGTGGTGCTGTCAGTAATAAGTCATACGACAAGAGAACAGAGGAATCAATTAAAGAACAGACGGAACTCTCAGAAAGAAGAGAGTGGGCAAAAGAATGTTTTAACGGTATTGCTTACACCTTAGCCAAGAATCAATTAACCTCTATCGCCCGAAATACTTTAAATTGGGTTAATTCCGGTTTTAGTGGCGACCCTGTGTATGTTCAAAATGTTACTCTTGCTTTACAAAATGTTGAGAGAAGCATCGTTGAGCCAGCCATTGAAGAATTATCTTATGGGGCTTTCCCTTGGGGAAACACTTTTATTCAAAGCCGAATAGAAAGAATTGCCAACAGAAGTTCTTATGCAGGAGATACTAGTTTACTTTCGAGAACAGCTTCCGATTTAGCCAACTACATAAAAAATGATTTTAAATATAACAGTGAATTAAGTGAACTAGACAATCAAAGAATTCGGGCAGAAAGCGCTGTGAGAACTTTTGCTAACGATTTTAGCTCTGGTGGTTGGACGGGTTGGCTATCTATGATTATCAATGATAATAATAATTATTTAGGTTATCAGTCTCGGGCATCAAGAGTCTTACAAGAAAAAGTTGAAGAGCAGCAAAAGGCGCTGCAGACCGAATTAGAACAAAACGATGGTTACTATAATCAAACTGAGTGTGTAAAGTGGCAAAGATACAACGAAGATGGAACACCAATGAGACCAGTAGATACTCTTCAATATGGTAATATTATAGGCGATTCTCCTCTTTACAACCTTGGACAATCAAAATTTGGTAGTTTTTCACTAAGGTCTTCTGGCCAAGATGTATTCTCGGACACAAAACAGAGCGATTACGATGTCTGTGTGGAGACAAAAGCTGTTACCCCTGGTTCAAACATTAAAACTCGGGTAGATACGACCCTTGGTATTCCGGAAAGACAATTAGAAATAGCAGATGATATCAACGATGTCCTTAATTCCGTCTTTAGTGTTTTATTGTCAGTCCTACAAAATCAAGGCCTAACAGGTTTATCTTCTGGAGAATATACATACACTAATGGCAACATGGGGGTAAGAACCTTCTCTGGCTCAGCAAACGAAGGTGGTTTTAATAATTATTCATCAGGTAGTTCGTCTTATGATTCTTTTAATCTCACAAGAGACCTGGGAAATACATTTATATACGATACCGCTATTGAGCTTGGATCATGGGATGCAAATAAGAATATTATTAAAAGTAAAGAAGAAGGGGTTTGTTATGATCAAACTGGTAAAAAGATTGTTTGTCCAACCAGTTTAATAAAAGATACCGCGCCTAAAGATTGTTTAGATTCTCAAGATAGAAGCAAAAAAATAACATGCCCTGCTAATGTTTATTATGTAGTTTCAAACCCAGGAAAAACTAAGTTGGCCGACGGTAGCTATAGTGGTTGGGCTGTTGGTGACCGGGCCTTTTGGAATGGAAACTCTTGGCAAAATTGGAAATGCCAACCAGACTCAACAGGAAAATGCACTGTACAAAAAAATCCTATTAAAAAACGGGGCGTTCTTCAATTACAAGAAGATTATTCTGTGGCCGCTAAAGAGATGCTGGCAATATTACCAAAAATTATGCCAATGATTGGAGAGCTAGACTACTGCATACCTGGCCCCAATCCTTCTTGGGAAATCAATACTCAAGATTCTTCTTCGGCTCTAGCTAGTATTGTTTCTTCTTTAAGGGCAACCCATTCTCCCACGGGGGGAGAATTAAGAAAGACTTCCCGTTATTATTTTCCAAGTCCAGGAGATGAAATTTATGAAAACTACCTTAGTACTTTTAATGATATTGACGGCCGTTTCTTTTCAGATTTCTGGAATAATAAGGTCCTAAAGACATCAAAGTGGAATGAGATCAAAAACTTTGCAGCAATGCCCACAAAACCAACAAACCTCTTTACTTCTTCTTTCAAGTTTACAGATAATGAGCTCAGATTAGATGAACAAGCCGACTTCATCACAAGTGACAGTCTTCAACAAATACAATCTTTTAAAAAACACTATGGTGATATAATTAAAAAGACATTTGGGCCAGACAGTGACCTCTGGAGAGAGTTTAATGAAACAGAGAATTCGTCCGCCTTAACCAAAAACCCAAAACATCTCTCTATGATTAGGGCTGGGTCAGCAATTACTCAAGATATTTTTTCTTACGACGCTGAAATTAAAGAGCTGACTGAATTTTACAAAAACGAGGTCGTGGCAGCTGACTCTCATGTTTACAAACTTGCTGAAATTAAGAAGGAGGTTAGTAGTATAATTCTTGCCGCCCAAAATCGCCGAGCAAATAAAATGATTGAGAGAATTAAGGCAGGAGGGCAAGACTCGTTTGACCCAGAAGATTTTGAGGCTCTTTATAAAGATTGTCTAGACCAAGAAAATATTAATTATTATGATGATTTAGAGGTGCTAGATGGAACAGAAAATGACGCCGAAAGATGTAGTGACGGTTTAGATAACGATCGAGACGGGTTTATAGACGAAAATGATGATGATTGTAATAATTTAAGGGACAATACAGAGTATGATAATACTAGTGGATACGGACAAGCCATAGAACCAGGTTTCACCGAGGATAGCCGGGGCTATAATACTTATACCCATGGAGACTCTGGTTATGTAAATATAGACAGGTATCCTAACCAAGACAAAGAATTAGTACGAGAATGGAGCGAATACTATACAGTTACTATTTGTGACTTATCAGAGAAATATCAATGCCTGAAAGGAGTTCCAGATAAAACAACTCAGACTGAGTTTGCTTATAAATGGGAATGTAAGTCTGAATCTGAAGAAACTAACAAAGATCTCAGTTTTAGACCATCTGAGTGCCAAATATTAAAAGAGATTGATTTCACTAAGGTTAGGGAAGCCGAATCGGTGGTAGATAATATGCTAAAAGATTTTGTGATTACACCAGAAGAATGGAATGCTGTTGATTATCTTATTGCTTACTATGAACAAAAGGCCGACATAACCCCTCAGGAAACAACCAGATTATCCACGCTATCAAGAGTTAGTGGTTTAAGAGAAAATTACGAGAAGGCTTATGACATATATAAATTTATTACAGATGTTGTTAGTCCTTTGATTAATTTAATAAATAAAGTCTTTTAAAAAGTAAACTTATGAAAAACAAAACCGCAAAAACAAAAATAATAATTCTATCCATCATCGCAATTTTGGTAATTTTACTTGTTGGCTTTTTGGTTTATAGAAATAAAAACAAAGAAGGAGGTAGTAATTTATTTTCTGACATATTCTCAATTCTTCCATCTTCTAGAGATGCGACTGAAGTTGAAGCTATCGCTGGGGTAGCAATTCAAAAAAATGAGCCTGTTTATGTTTCGGGAGTTAGCGAGGACGGTAGATTAATTGTTTCTCCTTACAGAGGCGATATCTCTTCTTTGGGAGAAATTTATGGTTATGCCACAAAAGATTTTTCAATTGGAGATGTTGGAGAATATGAACTAAATAATAATTATAAATACGGACACGGTAATACCACGGAAATAGTTGACACAATAGATTATAAATTTGAATGTAGCGATGGTGTTGATAATGATGACGATGGCAATATTGATGCTGGTGACCCTAATTGTCACGCCGGGGGAGATATAAATAAAGAATATCTACCAAATTATTATTCTGAAGAAACTACTATTAAAATAAAGGACTGGACTGATCCCAAGTTTCCCGGTGGAACTGATCCTAAGTTTCCTGATGGTTCCACACCAAAACCTAAATGCAGTGACGGTATCGATAATGATGACGATGGAGACATAGATGCCGACGACTCAGCTTGTCACCTAGACGGAGATATAAATAAAGAATACTTACCCAACCATTTTTCGGAAAGCCAATATGTTAGTAGTTACATAGACTTAACAGCTGGTAATGTAACTTATCAAAAAATTAACTTAGACGAACCATCAACTTTTTACGCAACAATAACCAATCAAGGAACAAATAAAATCACAGAAGCCTTTAATTCTTTCTTTAGTATTAAAAAGGTAGGAGAAGATGTAGAAGATATTAAAACAGAGATTGTGGAAGTACCCCCTCTAGACCCAAACAGTGATTTTTTCATAAGTATGAGCTTCTCTGTGCCAGCAGACACCGATAAATATAAAATTAGAGTTTGCGCTGATAAAAAAGACGCTTCAGATGAAGGAAAGATTGAGGAGTTTAATGAAGAAAACAACTGTGGCTCTTGGGTGTCTTTCAAAGCAGACACTTCCATTGCGCCTCCAGATAAAAATGATTTGCCAGAATGTAGCGACACTATAGATAATGACGGCGATGGAAAAATTGATAGAGAAGATGAAGCTTGTCACGAGGGAGGAGATTTAGAAAAAACATATTTACCAAATTATGATTCTGAGTCTGTCTCTTCTTATGAGTGTAGCGACACTATAGATAATGATGGTGATGGAAAAATTGATATAAATGACCCAACTTGTCACGAGAGAGGGGTTTTAAGTGGAAGATATTTGCCAAAATATAATTCAGAATCAATGACTTCTTACGAATGTAATGACACCATAGATAATGACAACGATGGAAAAATTGATGCAAATGACCCCGAGTGTCATGAGGGGGGAACATCGAGTGGTAATTATATCCCAACCCACGACTCAGAAGAAATTGCACCAGCTAAACCAAACATTTGTTTAAGCTTAGAGCCATTAGAATTTACTGACGAAGAAAAAGCTAAGCTAGATGACCTTTTGCGTCGTTTTTATTTAATTGCACCTGAGTTAAAAGATGAGACTAATATAAAGATGGTATATCAAGAAATAGAAAGATACAGTGGTTTCAAGAATGAAATTCAGGTATTAATTGATTCTTGCTATACAGAAACCGACAAGTTAAAAGAAGAGGGTTACAAAGATTTAATTATACAATTTGGTAACCCTTGGTATAATTACCACAAGAGAGGAAGTTATCTAGAAAAGATTGAGAGTGAGGAAATTGAAAAATTAAAACCTCAGTGCGTTTATTCTGAAGAATATGAGAGAATAGCCAATGCTGACTTATTTGAAACTTATAATATTGAAAATAACCAACAAAAAATTAGTCTTTGTAATAGTCTCGGTAAAAAATATCAATCTAGGAGTATGTGTGAATATTATGATTCAAACAGCGATATAGGATATCTAGTTAGGGGGGAGATTGCTGAGGGGCTAAGGAGGCTTTGGAATTCAATTTTTAAGGGGGGAGAAGAAGAGCCTAGTTTTTATATGACTGGATGTAAGTGGATAAATGACGACCGTGTAAACCTAAAAGAATACGAGATCCTTTTAAATGTTTGGTAAATTGTTTTTAGCTAAAAGATAAATGAAAAAAATACTTCCTTACATTTTCATACTGACGATTATTGTGCAACTTTTCGCACCGTTTTCGGTGAATATAGAAAAAAGAGGAGGGGTGCTTTATAACACGAAAAAAGCTGAGGCTGTTTCTCCTACAAACGAAACCAACAACCCTTCAGATCCTAAAATTTACGGAGAGATAGAGGTTGGAACTTTAGAAATAGGTCCTACCTCTGTAAAAATCCCAATAAATATATTAAAAGCAGAACAGTCTACCTATGTCGGATTTGGTAATGTAACTAATAATGAATTTTCGGTAAAAGTTTTTATTTTAAACGAAGAGGGAAAAGAAGCAAAAAGAATAAAGCCTAAAAACCCCCTAGAAAAAACCCTTTCTTTAGTTGAAACTTCTTTAAGTTTTGATTTTTCTAACCTGGAGCCAAACACTAAATACGAGGCCAAGGCGGCACTTTATTATAAAGTTGACCTTAGACTAGGAGGAGGGGGGCCACAAGGCGAAGCAATAGGACGGTTGCAGGGTGAAAAGGTTGTGTCATTTACAACCCCTAAAGAAGGCGAGGCTGCTATAACACAAGAAGTTGAGGGGGGGGTAATATCTGCAGACGGAGAGAATTTATCATTCTCTGATGATACTTTTGATTGTAGTATTGGAAATCTTAGGGGTTGTTTTGCTGAGTTTGCTTACACAATAATATTCAAACCAGCTGCTTTTCTTTTTGGGCTTACCGGAAAAGCCCTTGATTTTACTTTAATGTATTCACTTGATGATAAGTCATATCGCTCTGTCTTTGTGGTTGAGGGTTGGGGAATCGTTCGAGATATTTGTAATTTATTCTTTATTTTTATCCTCCTCTATATTGCTTTTAAAGTTGTGCTTGGTCTCGGTAGTGGTAAGAGCGATCCAAAAAGTTTAATTATTAATGTTATTATAATCGGGCTTTTAATAAACTTCAGTCTTTTCGCCACTCGTCTAATTATTGATGCGTCTAATATTTTATCTCGAGTCTTTTATAACTCTGAGACTATTAGTTTTAAATCAAGCAGTGGGGCCGACGCAACTCTAGGTTCGGCTGGAGAGATTAAATTTTCTGAGGTTTTAGTTCAGAAAGTAAACCCCGTCAGTCTTTTAACCCAAAGTGGAAACATAGGGTATTTGGGAGAAAAAAGCGAAAACATGACAGAAGCCTTAACTGAAGCCGAAAGAGATCAAAACATTGGCTCAACTGTTTCTAGGGCGAATCAGGTGAGCAATGATATCCCCGTGGGGTTAGGAACTTTTATTATAATTTGTTTTTTAACTGCAGCTATTTGTATTATTGGAATTGTCGTCTTCTTTAATCTAACTTTTGTTTTTATCGCCCGTGTGGTTATGTTGTGGCTAGCAATGATTTTATCTCCAATTGCTTTCTTTAGTCACACCACTCCAGAATTAGAGAATCTAAAATTCATAGGTTTTAAAAACTGGTTAAAAGAAACTGCCTCAATGGCTTTCGTGGCCCCTATCTTTTGTTTCTTTTTATATATAATTATCACCTTCCTGGATTCAGGTTTGGGTATAACTGATGCCTACCGAAGCCCAACTGGATTTGAGTTTGTCTTAAGAATTCTAATTCCGTTCTTATTCTTATCTGTACTCTTAATGAAAGCTAAAGATATCGCTATCTCAATGTCTGGGCAAGCCGGTAAGTTTGTATCAGATATGGGAAATAAAATTGCCGGGACAACAATAGGGCTGGCCACAGGAGGTGCCGCTATGGCTATGAGAGGAACAGTTGGTGCAATGGGGGCTAGGATGGCAAGATCGGAAACCTTAACCAACATGGAAAAGAAGGGTGGTTTTAGGGGTCTTGTTGGAGGAACCCTTAGAAACGCAGGATTAAAAGTTGGACAGAAAAGTTTTGATTTCAGAAACACAACAATAGGAGAACAAGCAGCGAGCGGGTTGGGGATTTCAGGTTCTGTTAAAAAAACAATGGCTTCGGGCTCTAAGCCGGGAGTTGGTTTTCTTGGTAACCAAGAAGAGAAGGTTAGGAAAGTTGAAAAAAGACAAGCTGATCTTGATAAATTAAAACCAAAAACAGAAAATGAGAAAAAAAGAGAAGGGCTTGATAGACAACAAGCTGAACTTGAGGTTAAAATTTCTCCAGTACTAGAACAAGCTGAAAAAGAAAGAGACGAGGCTAAAGAAAATTATGTAGAAAAAAAAGAAAGGAGAGATGAGGCAGATAAAAAACTCAAAGATGCAGAGAAGGAATTAGAAAAAGCCAAAGGAACCGCTAGTGAGGAAGCAGCTCAACAAAAAGTAAAAGAAGCCGAACAAGTAAAAGCCGAGGCAGATAAAAAACTAGCCGAAGCAGATAAAAAACTAGAAACAGCTAAAAACAATGTCTCTGATATTAAAAACGGGGCAGGCGCAGAAATAAAGGATGGAAAAATTGAAATTAAATTAGAGGAAGGAAGCTATAATACTAGCAACAAAAATATATCACAAAAATTGGCTGAGGAGATAGGAAAAAGATATGAAAAAGCTGAAAATAGGAAGAACTCAACTTCAAGCGCTGTTGCTTCTATAGATAATTCTCTTAATAAGGCTATGGATGAAAAAAAGAGACTTAGTGACATTGATAAATTAAAGAAAGAAGACGACAAGGAGGTAGAAGACAAAGTACAAAAAGTAAAATCATCTTTTGCGACGACGATAGGAGAAGCAGAGGCTGAAAAGAAAAAGGCCGAGAGTGAGTTGGGTAGATTAAGACTCGCCCCCTCACTAGATGAAGCGGCAATAAAACAGGCACAAGATAAAGTTACACAACATGAAGATAGAATAAAGAAACTTAAAGACGAGGAAACCAAAACGGTGTTAAGCACAAGAATAGAAGCTGGAAAAGAAGTAGAGGAGAAACGGGGTAAGCGAACAGAAAAAATAAAACAATTGGAAGGTGAAATAAAATCTCTTGGGGATGCGAAGAAAGAGGCCGTCGCCAAGAATGATGAAGCAGAGAAAGAATTTGAAGTGGCAAGCGTAAATTTCGAAAGTGTACAAAATGCCAAAAAAGCAGCAGAAAAAAATGGAGGATATGGTAAATCTCTAAGCGAGATAAGAAAAGAATCTACATCATTGTCAGCAAAAATAAAACAAGATGAGAACAAAAGTAAATTCGCAAGAGCAAAAAACTGGGAGGGTAGCACTAATAATGTCTTTGATTACCTCTCTCACGGGAGAGTAAGTAACGAACAAGCACAAGACCAAGCCAATAAATTATATCAATCAATTAATAAAAAATAGATGAAGCCAGAATTAAAAGAGGAAATAAATAAAATAATGTTAGGAATACCAGAAAGAAATCGTCTGGCTATTAGTTCTATTGACTGGGCACATGTTACTAAAGAAATTGGAGAAAAATATTACCTTAACGAGGAAGAATTAGACCTTTTAATGGTTGAGACGGCTCTCGTCTTATTAGGTCTTAAAGATTATGATTTATTCAAGTTGGCAATAGAAGATATGGGGCTTAGCCAAAAAGATATTGGGGGGATTACAAAAGAAGCCGAAGAAAAAATCTTCAACCCAATCAGTAAAAAAATTATCGCTTCAATAAAAAAAGAAGCCGAGTTAAATAATACCAGTTGGGACAAAAGAGTTAATTTTATTTTATCAGGAGGTGATTATACTAATTTCATTAAATAATGTATAAAGACAATTTACAATTAGATATTCTGCAGGCTCGTGCAAACTTGCCACAGAAGACAAAGAAAGCTATTGATGCTGCTAATTGGCGAGAGGCGATCAAGCGAATGGGTACAAAATACTCCCCCGAGCAACTAAAAATTCTAGAGAAGAAAACAGAATTACTATTATGTGGCCTATTAAAAACAGATGACTACCCTAAAGAGCTTGGACTAGAGATGAATATTTCTAAAGAAAAAACCATTTCTTTAATCACCGAAATGGACATTTTGGTTTTTCAAAAAATACAAAAGGAACTGGAGAAAGAAATTGATAAAACAGACCTCGCAATAACAAAAGACCCCATCTTTTCTGATCTCCCACAAAACATAGAGGAAGCTATATCTAAATCAAACTGGAAGGAAAAGACATACAACATTGCTGAAAAATACAAACTAACAATTGAGCAAATGGGTATTCTGGAAGACTTAACCATCAAGGTGATGAAAAATGAAATTAGGCCAGCTGATTATAAAAACAGATTGCAAAATAAAATAAATATCCCAAACGAATCTTTGGTTAATTTAGTTGAGGACATAAACCAAGGCGTTCTAAAAGATATTATTGTTATAATTAAAGAACAAGAACAAAAGATCTTTCAAGAAGAAGAAAAGAAAAAGGAAGAGATCGTCCCTGTCCCGCCTTATAAAAAAGATCAGACCCCAAAGATGTGGCAAAAAAAGGAAGTGGAAACAAAAGAAGATATCCCTCTTCCTCCAAAAAGAAAAGGGGAAGAGCCCACTTCTGAGAATCAGAAATTTGAACCTGTAGAAAAAATTATAGACAAAACAGCAATTCCTTTACCCTTAGGTTTAAACAAGGGTCAAAACAAGGTTTTGGGTCTCAATGTAGAAAAAGAAGAGAAGAAGGAACCACTTAGCCCCAACAACACACCAAAAGAAACAATAATTACAGAAAAAACTGATTCTACTCCAAAAGGAGATTATCAAATAGATCCTTATAGAGAAAAGATATAATCATTATGCAATTTAGAGTGCCACAATTTATAGATATTGAAGATAAACTTTTTGGTCCATTGACCTTTAAGCAATTTATATATTTGGCTGGCGGAGCTGGTTTAGTTTTTGTTATTTATAAAACAATACCCCTCGTATTTGCCATCTTCTTAATGATACCCGTTGCTGGACTCGCAGCCGCTTTGGCTTTCTATAAACCAAACGGCAAACCTTTTATTTTTATGTTTCAATCTGCTGTTAAATATTTTACTACCAACAAGTTATACGTTTGGAAACAGAAAATTAAAAAAGCTAGTGACAAAAAAGAGGAAGAGGAGATTCCAGCCACCTCTTTTATTCCAACTTCTTCATCTGGTAACTTAAGAGACCTTTCTTGGAGTTTAGATATTCAAGATGATTCTCTCTTAAACAATGAGCAAGAGAAATAATTGTGTTATAATATCAATATAATTAAGGAGATTTTGATTTTTAAATAAACAATATATGGCTATCAATGCAAAAAGTTCACAAGATTTTGTCCCCATTAAAGAAGTTAGAAATGGGGTTATTGTACTTAAAGACGGAAGCTTGAGATCTATTCTTATCACTTCTTCTTTAAATTTATCTTTAAAATCTTACGATGAGCAGATTGCTGTTATTAGTGCTTTCCAAAGTTTTATTAATAGCTTAGATTTTCCAACTCAAATCTGTGTTCAGTCAAGAAGATTAGACATTAGGCCTTACTTGCTAACCTTAGAAAATAGAATAATGGAACAGGTAGAGCCTTTATTAAAAATTCAAACCAGAGAATATATTGAATTTATTAGATCTTTTACCGACGAAGTAAATATTATGACCAAAACTTTCTATATTGTTGTTCCGTATACTCCCACAACGATTAATTCTAATAATCAAATAATAGATACATTGCTTGGGGGAAAGGGATCTAAAAAACAAATTAAAGATACAAAAAAAGCCGTTGACCTTGCTTCTTTTGAGGAGAAGAGGTCTCAACTTGAACAAAGAATCGGGATTATCATGAGTGGCCTTAGTCGTATGGGTATTAGAGCCAAAGAATTAAAAACAGATCAGGTCGTAGAGCTTTTCTATAAAACATTTAACCCGGGTGATATTAGTCAGGGTATTAAATTACAATAATATATGGGACTTTTTTCTTCATTTTTTAAAAACGAAAAAGAGCAAGATAAAAAAGGCGAAGTCATGCCTATTTTACCGAGTGAAATATACAAGGCGGCCACCCTTGAGCTTCAAGACATAATCGCTCCATCAGCCCTAGAAATTACTCCTAAATCCTTAAACCTAGGAGATAAAATAGCCAGAACTTTCTTTGTTATTTCTTATCCAAGGTATTTAACTGATAATTGGTTTTCACCGATTGTTAATCTTGATAAGATTTACGACATATCAATTTTCATTCATCCAATAGAAACATCTCAAATACTTAGAACTTTCCAAAAGAAAGTGGCTGAGGTCCAAAGCCAAATAACGGTCAGGGAGGCAAAGGGGCTGGTTAGAGACCCAATGCTTGATACTGCTTATCATGACCTAGAAGAGCTTCGCGATAACTTAATGCAGGCCCAAGAGAAAATGTTTGATGTTGGCTTATATATTACTATTTATGCCGACAATGAAGCTGATTTATTTAAAACCGAAAATGAAATAAAATCAATTCTTGAATCTAAATTAATATACTTAAAGCCCTCTTTGTTCCAACAAGACGATGGTTTTAAGAGTTCTATTCCTCTTGGAACAGATTTATTAAAAGTTCACCAGAAACTTAACACCGAACCACTATCAAGTATCTTTCCTTTTGTCTCTTTTGACCTAACGGAAGATAAAGGAATTTTATACGGGGTCAATAGACACAACTCTAGTTTGGTTTTATTTGATCGTTATTCCTTACCAAACTTTAACTCAGTTACTTTTGCTACTTCTGGGGCAGGAAAATCTTATGCTACTAAATTAGAAATAATTAGATCTTTAATGTTTGACACTGAAATAATAGTTATTGACCCTGAAAGAGAGTATGAATATTTAGCTGAAGCTGTTGGTGGTCGTTATTTCAACATCGCTCTTTCGTCTGATCACCACATTAATCCATTTGACCTGCCAATTCCTGTTGGAGAGGAAACTCCGGCTGATGTTTTAAGGTCTAATACCATCACATTAGTTGGCCTTTTCCGTATTATGCTTGGAGGTTTAACCCCCGAAGAAGATTCTTTAATAGATCGTGCTATTACCGAAACCTACGCCTTAAAAGACATTACAGCTGAATCAGATTTCTCTAATATTGAGCCACCTCTTCTGTCAGATTTTGAAATTGTCTTGTCTGGGATGGAAGGTAGCGAATCTTTAATTCAAAGGTTATCTAAGTTTACCCACGGAACTTGGGCCTCCTTCTTAAACCAACCATCTAACGTTGATATTAATAGGAAATTTGTCGTCTTTTCTGTCCGAGATATGGAAGATGAGCTAAAGCCAGCAGCTATGTATATTGTTACCCACCATATTTGGAACGCCGTCAGAAGAAACATTAAAAAAAGGCTTCTCGTTGTTGACGAGGCTTGGTGGATGATGAAATCTGAAGATACAGCTTCTTTCCTCTTCTCAATTGCAAAGAGGGGAAGAAAATATTGGCTTGGTCTTGCCACTATTACTCAAGATGTCGGGGATTTTATGAAAAGTCCTTATGGGATACCAATTATCACCAACTCTTCAATGCAATTACTCTTAAAACAATCACCGTCAACAATTGATGTTCTTCAAAAAACATTTAATTTAACAGACGAAGAAAAGTATTTATTATTGGAAGCTAATGTCGGAGAGGGTATATTCTTTGTTGGTTTAAAACACGTAGCCATAAAAACAATAGCGTCTTATACGGAAGACCAAATTATTACTTCTGACCCTTCACAAATATTAGCCATCAAAAAAGCCAAAGAAGAGTTACGTGCTTCTAGGCAATAAGCCTGTTTATTTAGGCTTAATATTATTGTATAATGATAAAAGTGAGATTTTTTAAGCTAAAATCAATAATTGGACTATTCGTTTTTTTAACACTGATTTTTGGGGTTCAGGTTGTTTTTTCTGCCCCACAAATTCAAGTTCAGGAAAGTGAAATATCTGTTGAGACAGCTCCTAAAAACCCCCAACCCTACCAAGAAGTCACAATTAGACTTTCAAGCTATGCCACAGACTTAAGCAAAGCAACTATTACTTGGCAAAGCGACGGGGGTGTTGTTTTGTCTGGTATAGGAAAGACAAGTTATACCTTTAAGGCCCCTGGAGCTGATATAACAGCAAGGTTTAATATTAGTATAACTCCACCTGGGGGTTATACAATAAATAAAATTGTTTACATCACACCAGCGGACATGGATGTTTTTTGGCAGTCAGAAAATGGCCACACCCCTCCTTTTTATAAGGGTAGAACATTGCCTGTCACCAAGGGCTCTATTAAAGTAGTGGCAATTCCTAATACTAAAAACTATGAGGACTTCTCTTTCGTTTGGAAAAATAAAGACAAGACGATGATGGATAGTTCTGGTTATAGTAAAAATTATTATATTTTTAGAAATAGTATGTTTGATAAAATAGACAACATTACCGTTACCGCCTCCTCTTTAGAAAATAATTATGTTGCTCAAAAAAATATTGATATCCCTATACTAAACCCAGAGATTGTTTTTTATAAAAAAGATCCAGCCCTGGGGATAGATTACAACAACGCTCTTGTAAATAATTCTTCTGTTACTGATGAAGAGATAACCATTTTCGCTGAACCTTATTATTTTCCAATAGAAGAAAACCCTGCCAAATTCATTTATGAGTGGTCAATCAACAACAAACTTATTGATACCCCAACCAAGAAAAACGAGTTATCCATTAGACCAACTTCTCGCGGGGGTTATGCTATTGTTAACTTAGATATTTATCACATTAATAACATGTTTCAGGAAGCATTTAATTCAATAAAAATAAATTTTTAATATGAAAAAAATAAATCAAATAATTTTTATATTTTTACTGTTTATCTTATCTTTCGGCCAAGCTTTTGGAGAAGAATATTGGCAATGTGAAAAAATTGAGGGTAGTGGTTCTTTGTTTTTTAATGACGAATCTTCGTGCGACATAAGTTCTAACCCCCCATATAAACAATGCAAGACTGGTACTTGTAAAAAAATAGACACTGAGGGTTCGTGGGTGTGTACAGGTCTTAACGCACAAACTGATATTTATTTTATTGGAGACGAAGCTGGTTGTAAGAATTTTCAAGAAGCAAACCCACTTAAGTGTAATTGTGCAAAAGAGGGCGCAGGAGTAAATATAGTCCCTGTCGATCTTCTTCCAAACAGCACCCGGGAAGATAGGCCTAATGGGTATAAGTTATTAGCACCTATTGGTAATTTAGATTTCGTTAGTTATGATCCTGGAGAAGATAATTTTGTCGGTAACTATCTTGCTATAATATTCAAGCTTGCGATTGGAATAATTTCAGCCCTAGCTGTTATTATGCTTATAGTTGCGGGTATTCAATACATGGGGGAAGACTCAATCTTTGGAAAAACCAAAGCAAAAAATCAAATGACTAACGCCATTTTAGGATTATTAATCGCTCTTGGTTCTTATGCTATCCTATACACTATTAGCCCAGATTTAATTGGAAATAAGGGGTTGTCAATTAAAAAAATATCTATTGAATTACCTGATTCTGGTGATGATAGTGTTGACCCAAACTGCAAAGAAGGAGGGGGGGCTTACGGAACACTTGTTGCTGTTAATTCAAACATAACAGGGGCTGTCAATAAAATAAAAGAAGGGTGGAAAATTGATTCTTTTGAGATTTCTTCTAGTAAAAATAAATTCATTGTTGTTTTAAATAAAAACGGAGAAAAAAGTCGCCATGAGACAGATATGAGTCCGGGGTCCAACGGTTATGCAGAAGCTGGCGGGGGAGAGGTTGGAGACAAAAGAACACCAAAAGGAGAGTGGAAGATTGTCAGTGTTAATACAGAAGAAAACGGTAAGCCTGTTTATAGTCAATCTTGCTCAAATATGGGAGCTAGTTTTTGGTTACTAGACCCGAAGCAGGACGATGGTAAATATCGAGGTATTGGAATTCATGGAAACCAGTCTGGGGGATTAAAAACAACGAACGGGTGTATCCGATTAGCCAATTCAGATATTTTAGCTCTTCTTCCTTATGTTAAAAGCGGTATAAGTGTGAAGATAAACTAGCTATGCAGAAAAAACAAAAAACAATTTTAGTAATCACAATTATCTTGACCTGTTTAATAGGTTTTAGTGTTTATTATTTATTTAATCGGCCAGAAAAAAGTGGTTCCGAAACAAGTGAGGGGACAACCGGCTATCCTTCTTTTGAGGGACCAGGTATTAGCAGTCCTTCGCAAACAGAACCGGGTACAAGTAGTTCTACCCCTAGCATTCCCGAAGAAGAAATATCTAAGTTTTATCAATTAACAGATTTTCCAATAGCTGGAGCTACTTTCCTTTTGGAAAAAAGATTTATAAATTACGATGAACCACCCAAGGAGGTTAGAGAAACGATAGATAAAAATACAATTGCTGGCCGAAAAGAGATTCAGAAAATCTTAAACGAAACCCTTTCTATCAACCCTCCACTTGTTATTGATGGTGTTTTTGGACCAGCTTTTAAGAAAGCGGTGGAAAATTTTCAAAAATTAAACGACCTGCCTGTAACGGGTGAAATAGACGACACGACTGCTCCTCATTTTTATACAATCAAAACCGAAGAAAGAGAGGATTACGAGATCATTCCAACAGTTAGATACACCGAAAGGAGAAATGGGCATATTTATAGAAAGTTTTTGGATAATAAAGTAGAAGAAAAAATATCAAATGCAACCATCCCTTCTATTTATGATGCTTATTTTAACAAAGAGGGGAATAGCGTTATTTATCGCTATCTTTCAAGTGATAATCAAATTAATAGCTTTATGGCTACTATGGGTAAATCAAAAGGAGAATATTTACCAGTTGGGGTAACTGATATTAGTGTTTCAGAAGATGGGACTCAGGCTTTTTATTTAGTTGAAAACAATAACGCAGTTATTGGTTTTATAAAAGATTTTAAAAACGGGCAAAAAACTCAGATTTTTAACTCTCCTTTTACTGAATGGTTATCTGATTGGGATAATAATAATGTTTATTTAACAACCAAAGCTTCTTTCTTAGCAGAAGGTAGCACCTATCTCTTAAACCCAAAAACAAAGAGTTTTTCTAAGGTTTTTGGAAATGTTTGGGGCCTAACATCAAAACCAAGTTCTGATGGCTCTCGCCTACTTTATAGCTATGCAACAGAAAGTGGTCCTAAGTTAGCTGTTTTTAATACTAAAGACAAAATAACGACCGAATTAGATTTATACGGGTTAGCTGAAAAATGTATTTGGTCAAAAGATAATATTTCTGTTTATTGTGCCTTACCAAATACTATTTATGGTAATCAATATCCGGATGTTTGGTATCAAGGGTTAGTCTCGTTTGATGATCTTTTTGCTAAAATAAACACCGAAACAATGAGTAAAAGAACTATTGCTGATTCCAGAGATGAGGTATCTATAGATGCTATTAATCTTTTCTTAGACAACGAAGAAGATATGCTCTTCTTTACCAATAAAAAAGACTCCACCTTGTGGAGCTTAAACTTAAATTAAAAGAATTAGTTATTTTCTCCAATATATTTAATAACTACTCGGCGGTCTTTACCAAAACCCTCTGATTCTGTTTTAATATCTTTGTTTTTTTCTAAAAATAAATGGATGATTCTTCTTTCATAAGCAGGCATCGGGTCTATCTCAATATTACTCTTAAAATATCGAGCTCTTTCGGCCATCATATGAGCAATATTTTTTAAATTTTCAAACCTCTTTTTTTGATAGCCATTAACATCTATAAAGAAGCTTATTCTTTCTTCGCCCTCCTTATCTTTTTCAACCATTTTTTGAATTAAATAATTAAGTGATTTAAGTGTTTCTCCGTCACGTCCAATCATAAAACCAGAATCTGGCGTTTCAATTAAAAACCAAGAAGTCCCATCTTCTTCAACAAACTCACACTTTGAAACAGCACAAGATGTGTATTTAAAAATGTTTTCTATTATTTCTTTTATCTTATCTACGTCCATATTTATCTTTAATTCTCTAATAAGCGCCTACGAATAATTGATTCTTGAATAATATTAAATATATTACTAACTATCCAATATAATGCAACTGCCGCTGATATTTTCCAAGCAATAAAACCTATTAATATGGGTAAAAAATACTTAATATTCATTTGCATACTTTTAGATATTTGATCTTGAAAAGATGGGGCTGTATTTTCCTTAGGAATTTCTTTAACCACCTCAATATCTTTTTCTTTTTTCTTTTTATTAGATAGATATCCTTGAATAAATTGAGTAAAACCTGTCACTACACCCAAAAATAGACTTTTTTGCCCTAAATCTAAAATACCGAGAAAATTAGTGTTTAGTGTTTCTGGAATTTGAATAAATGGATAAATAATTTCTGTATTAATAGATAATCCTTTATAAAAGACATAGTATAAAGCAAAAATAATTGGCATTTGTAATAAAACAACTAAACAACCAGACATTGGGTTGGTTTTGTATTTTTTATAAAGTTCCATTGTTTTTTTAGCTTGATCCTCTTTATTAG
>Ga0265293_10004427_pt1 | contig 24766 bp, 19 predicted proteins | sample Munlanlewell138R_FD_192505 | JGI IMG/M metagenome (GOLD analysis project Ga0265293, IMG submission 192505) | Leachate microbial communities from a municipal landfill in Southern Ontario, Canada - Leachate well 138R | ecosystem: Engineered > Solid waste > Landfill > Unclassified | place: Canada...
TAGGCCCCGGGAGTGAGGCCGCTGGCGCCCAGCGCCCGCCCATAGACATTGACCGTCTGTGCCGAGCCATCTGCCGTGATGTTCACGCCGTCGCCATTGTCGAGCAGATTGGCATGTCCGGCATCCGCGTAGATGTCATAGGGGATGTAAAGTGTGCCATTGCTGAGCGCACGCTTGCCGCCCGTCGCTTCTCCGTCGTTCAGGCCGGCGTTGAAGGTCAGCGTTGCATCCGACCCCGGCGAACACTGGACGGAAATGGCGCCACTGCCATTGCCGTCGATTTCGCTGGTGGCGCTGGTGAACAGGGTGCTGTGGGTGCCGAAATCGAGCGTGCCAAAATCCACGCCGCTCGCGGCGGCGCTGCCGTTCACCTCGCAGGCAGAGGTCAGCGTGATGGTCGCGCCAACACTGCCAGTAACGCTCTGTGCCAAAGCTCCGATGGGCAGCAGAACGGCCAAAGCAGCAAAAACAGGCGCCGTGCGCCGGGCAAGTCTGATCATATGAATAGCCTCTCCAAAGTGCTCTGTATATACATTTAACGGAGAAAAACCAACTTCTTAAGCAAACTCAGGGAAATCGTCCGCCTTTTGGTTCCGAATGGGGACAGACAGCGTCGGATTTCATCACAGTCAGGGAGATGCAGCACCTTTGGTTATTTTCCCGCGGGCCGGGTCATCGATCGCATTGGCCAGACTGCGTCGGAACCGGGCAAGTGGCGGCCGCACACCATGCACGAGCAATGTTCGCCGAACTGTTTGTGTCGCCCCGGCAATCCTTACTCTGGCACCACGGTTTCCGACCTTGCGCACAAAGCCTGCGATAGTTGCCGCGCCGGATGAATCGAGCACAGACACTGCCGACAGGTCGATGACATATAGTTTGGGCTGGTCGCCGATATTTTCCAGCGCCTTGCCGACTGCTGTGGCTGCCCCGAAGAAAAAGGCGCCAGAAACACGTACCACTGCAACATTGCGATCGGTTGCCAGCCCGGAATCATAAGGAACGCGGCCAGCTCCATTTGCTGTATCGGCCTTGTCGCCTTCAATCCGCGGTATGGCACTATCAATGTCCACAGCCTGCGCCATACGATGAATGAACAGCAGGGCGCTGAGTGAAAAGCCGATGAGGATGCCGGTTGAAAGATCGACGAAGATCACCAGCAGAAATGTCAGCACCAGCACCAGTGCGTCCCCGCCAGATGCCCGCACAAGCGTGGCGAAAGCATGTCTTTCAGCCATGTTCCACGCCACCACCACCAGCACAGCAGCCAGAGCTGCCAGCGGAATCCACGACGCAAGCGGTGCTGCAACCAGCAGGAACATCAGCAGAAACAGCGAATGCAGCATGCCGGATACAGGCCCCTGCGCACCCGATCGCACATTCGTCGCCGTGCGCGCGATATTGCCCGTGACGCAGATGCCTCCAAATAATGGCGAAGCGATATTGGCTAGTCCCTGCGCCACCAGCTCGGAGTTGGAGCGATGCCGCCGCCCGGTCATGCTGTCAGCCACCACCGCCGACAACAGGCTTTCAATGCACCCGAGCAGTGCGAACGAGAATGCGTTGGGCAATACTGCAAGCACCCGCGCCAAACTGATGGCGGGCCAGTGCGGCATGGGAAACGATTGCGGGATGCCACCAAAACGACTGCCGATCGTCTCGACTGGCAGCTGCAAAAGGGCACTGAGCAGCGAGGCCACCACGACAGCGATCAGGAACGATGGCCATTGTGGACGGTAACGGCGGACGGCGAAGATCAGGCCGACCGCAGCCATCGCCAACAGCAGCGCCACCAGATTGAACGTCGGCAGCGCTCCGGCAAGAGCTTTCAGTTTGGGCAAGAGCGGCCCTGGTTCAGCCTCCAGCCTGAGGCCAAGCAGATCCTTGATCTGGCTGGCGAAAATAATCACGGCAATCCCTGCCGTAAAACCAATGGTGACCGGATAGGGGATATATTTGACGAAAGTGCCAAGCCGCAACAGGCCGAGCGCCAGCAGCATCAGCCCCGATAGCAGCACCGCCAGCAGCAACCCATCCAGGCCATGCTGCGCAACAGTCGCGGCCACCAGAATGATAAACGCGCCGGCCGGCCCGCCGATCTGGAATCGGCTGCCGCCAAAGGCGGACACAATGAAGCCACCGACGATCGAGGTGATAAGGCCACGTTCGGGGGATACCCCGGACGCAATGGCAATGGCCATTGAAAGCGGCAGGGCAACGATGGCTACAGTCAGTCCTGAAACCGCGTCAGCCTTCAGCTTGCCGAGATCATAGCCTTCCTTCAGGATGGTGACCAGTTTCGGTGTGTAAAGTTCGCGAAAGCCGTTTTTTGCGGCGGATGCAACCATGGAAATCCTTTCCGGTGCCGTCAGAAAAGCGGGGCGCCAGCCGGGCTGTGCCAGATGCCGTTGCCAGCGCTCCGCCATTGCCGGCTTATCACGGCAAAGCCGAAGACGGCGCCGCAGCAGCTTTCAGGCGAACGCCGCGACCTTCACCGGTGCTGGCAACCCGCTCGCCGATCAGCTCCACTCCTGCGCGGTCAAGTGCCTCCACCAGCTTGATCAGCGTGTCGATGGTACCGCGCACATTGCCCTGGCTTGCTTCCATTCGCTGGATGGTTGGCACCGACAGGGCCGCCATGCGGGCCAGTTCCCGCTGATCGATACCAATGAGCGCCCGGGCCGCTCGCATCTGCGCCGCCGTAATCATGGATCAAACATGAGAGTTAACATTCCATATTGCATACGTGTGAACATATATAATTAACAGATCTTTTGATGTCTAGCACATCTATTTACATCAAAAGTGGATCAGATAGCGCTGGAAACCGATTTCCGAAAGATCGAGATGTTTCCAGCGCACTCAGCATTGCGAAAAAAATGGGAGCATCGGATATGTGTCGTACAATGCCAGCTAAAAGAGCATGCCTGATGACAGCAGCAGTTTGTTCGCTGCTGTCATCAGTCTCCGCTGCTGCGCAATCGGTCTGGAACATCGATCCAACCGGTACCGGATATGTCGAACTGACCGGCGATGACCCGGCCCAAAGCTACGATCAGGTTCATATCGGTCGCCAATTCGGTGAGGGTGTGCTTGTTGTGCGTGATGGCGGACAGCTCTTCGCAACCGACTATATCCAATTGGGAAACACCGGCTCACCAGGCGCAGGCTTGGACGGGCCCGGCTATGCCAAGCTGCTGATCGAACAAACCGGCGAGGCAGCAATCAGCCCGGCCAAACTCATTCCACCCATGGTCGAGCAGTTCATCACCAGTGATCGCGGCTTTGCCAAGGCGCGCAAGGCACCCCCGAGCGGAAACAAAATCGGCAGGCTGCCGTAAATGGCCTGAAGCAGTTTTGTCGGAGGGGCATACATATGACGAGCCTCTGTCACCATGCTGGGCGGCCCTGATCAGCCGCGGCGGCCAAAAACAGCGCGCACCCGCCCACCAGCCTGGCGGCTACCGGTGCGCCTGCGCCATCTGCATTACTTCGTGGCGGTGGCCGAGCTCGGCAGCATCCGCAAGGCGAGCCGGGCGCTCGGCATTGCCCAGTCCTCGATCAGCCGCCGCATCCGCGACATGGAAGATGAGCTCGGCGCATCGCTGTTCCATCGCTCGCGCACTGGTGTCGCGCTGACCCATGCCGGCAAGCGCTTCTTGCCGAGGGCGCGATCAGCGCTGCAACAGATTGCAACCGGGGTGCAGGAGGTGTCAGCCGCAGGCAGGGTTACAAGCGGCCAAATCCGAATCGGCATCTTCTCCTCGCTGGCCGCCGGATTCTTGCCCGAATTGCTCAAAGCCTATCATGCGCAATATCCAGAGATAGAAATCCTGCTCAAGGACGCCAATCCGGCCGAGCATGTCGCGAGTGTGCGCAATCTGCGGCTCGATCTGGCGTTCATCACTGGCGACCAGCCTCGCGAAGGCTGCGAAAGCGAGGTGTTGTGGAGCGAGCGCGTCTTTGCCGTGTTGCCAACAGACCATCCGATTGCTCGCTATGCAGCGCTGGGATGGGACCAGCTCTATCACGAGCGCTTCCTGGTCAGCGAGTCTGCACCGGGCCCAGAGATCTACGACTATCTTGTGCAGCATCTGGCGGCTCTTGGCCGGCGTCCGGATATCCATACCCACAAGGTCAGCCGCGACAATCTGCTGGCGCTGGTTGCTACCGGGCACGGACTGACCATCACCAGCGAGGCCACAACCGGTGCGCTGCTGCCGGGCATCGTTTACCGGCCGATCACGGGAGAATCACTGCCGTTCAGTGCGGTCTGGTCATCACAGAACGACAACCCGGCCTGCCGACGTCTCCTCAGCATGGCACGGAGCATGGCGACAAGGCCTGACTAACGGGCGCTTTCGGGGGATGTTTTGAGCCCGATTTTGTGCTGGTGAGTTTATTTTTCAGAAAACATGTTGAAATACAAATGGTTAAAAGAAATCATGTCTGATGGCGGTGAGTTTTTGATTTTAGTTAGCCCGATCCATCGATCTAATTCTCTTTGCAACATATTGGTTTTATTGATCTTTATGGCGCGCCGCACCGGGCGAAGATGATAACTACGTTTACGCTATAGCCCTATAAATGTGCCTTCGCTGACAGGGAGTAGCTTCTCTGAAATTAAAGATGTTTCTTGCGCACTGGTCTGACTATCGGCGCAGGTGGTTTCGGTGGCCTTTGCTGCGCCAACGGCCTTCTGCGAGATCAGGTAAGCGTGACAACGGCGGCAGGTGGCCGCCGCTTTCTCTTTGCATTTGAGCTAGTCTAGACACCGACTCGCTTGCTTATCTCTTTGTAGTAAGCGTCCTCAAAGGCTCGGGAGTGATTAGCTCTCAAGGTTGTAATCTGAGCGACCGGTGCGGCAGGATTTTTCAGTGCGGATAGGAGGCATAGAAATTTTGCGTGTGTAATGCCGGTCCCACGGGATGGATTTGGTGCCTTTAACGCGTCAAACATTGCCTTAAATGTTGGAAGATCGGTCGCAAGTTTCATATGGAATTTGTATGTGTCGCGCACCCCAGAATTTAAGGTATCCGCGAGGAGCCGCTTAAGAGGCTTCTCTTCAGGCGAACCGTGAAACAAGGGAAGGAACGAAGCCGCCAGACGACCCAGCCGCTCATGGGGCGACCAAATGTTTCGGGCGTCTCGAAGAGTTGTGAGAATCTGGGCCGGCGTCCCATATTTCGACAGCAGCCAAAGCCTTGAATAGAGTCCAAAATAGCTTTGTGGGTCATTGCTCGCGATGACCGCTTCAAGCATTGCGTGACATCGCTTATTCTTGACAAATGTTTCAACAAGATAGTTTGACATCTCCACCATCGCGGCATCATCAACAAGAAGGCCTGACTGACTTGCCCTTGCTAGAATGCCCGCAATCGATGGAGTGAGGGGGCGACTTCTTATAAACGAATAAACATTCTCTCGAACTGATGGTCTTCTTTTGATGAGATCTTCGAGGACTTCAGGCTTCACCACAGCGCCAGTTTTAGCCGCAAGCCCCAGCCATCGCTTCAGAACCTTTTCGCCGTTCCCTGCGTCGAATGATTTTTTGCGAAGTCCTTGCCTGATTCTGGCTTCAACATGAACTCGCTGCCGGTCCAACGGAAGTCCGTGTTTCACGCGGTGATCGACGCTTGCCTGAACCGAATCTAGCCGCGCGTTCTCGAAAATTCGGAAATGTCGAATAGCCTCGGACCGTGTAAGAATGACTGTCTTGCCGCTGTTCAAACGAACCTGCTTCGTCTGAAGGACGAGATCGACGGTCTTCAATGCCCGTTTGGCATCCACGATCGTGTCTACACCTATATCGATGTCATCCATGTAACGCACGAAGTCTCGTCCGGGATCGCTCGCAAGGTACGAATCTAGCTCGTAGAGGAAGCAGTGGGCTAAAAGGCGAGGTGCATCAAGATTGATTTGGGGCAACCCAACCTCGATGCGAGGAGTGTAATCCGGCTGCCAAAGAAGATCACTGAGGACGTATATCAGCATATCAATCACACATTCATCGACGCCGCTGATCGAGGCAATGGCGTTGCGGAGATGAACGTATGATATACTGTCGTAGTAGTTGGCGATGTCTGTTACGACGACGAACTTGCGCGTCTTTGAAAACTCGAACAGCTCTTTCTGGAAATTCAACCAAGCTGCGAACGTCCCGTAACCACTCGGTGGTGACGAGAACTTATGATCCTTCGGTTCAAAGAATGCCTTGCTCGTAGGCGCCTTGCCTTTGATTTCAGAATATAGAGCATCAGATAGACACTGCAAAACGATGGCATCTCGTATGCTCGGAATGACGAGCTGCCTGCAAAGCCCTTTGCTTTTTTCGACAAGTATCCGTTGCGCCTTCTGCGGTACATAATCACCCGATAATATCAAATGCGAAAGTTTTTGGCTCTCTACTTTGCGTGACACATGGAAGTCGAAATTCTCTATCCCATCGCACATGAACTGATCGCGCATTGAAACTTTAACTTTCTCTTTCCAAATCCTTTCGATGTTCTGTGGAGAAAATATCGTTCGCAGCTTCTTTGCACGTACATCAAATCTAGGAGATCTCATGAGGTGGATCGCACGGCCATGGTCTTTATTGTTGAATGATGTCCACTACTCATCGCTACCCCCTCTGCCTGCGAAAAGGTCCCCCTGATCTGTGTCGATTTCGCTAAATGCACCCAAAACCGCTGACAGAGCATTATCGTCTAGAGGCTCAGACAAGGCATCGCCATTGAACTCTAGAACGCGCAGAACCCTAATGTTCTTGGGTGAATTGGCCTTTCCCTGAAAAGCCCACTGCACCTTGATCGTGTCCATGATGTGGATGTTGAGCTGTTCGGCTTTCACCAGCCCCCAGAACTGTTCATCTTCAATCCGGAACAGCCGCTCGCGGCCCTTGGCGTCTTTCGCCTTCCAAGCACGCTGACGATCTTCCCTTTCCCAATTCGGGGACGTCACCTTGAGGTCAACGATAGCCGTCTGCCACGGCTCGTCGTCTTCGTCCTTCACCGGCGGGAGAACAACCTGTAGGCGCGCGAAGTCGCTTCGGTCGATTGGGAAAACACGCTCGTCCTCGAACCCGACTGCGCGGATATCAGGTGTGGCGGCGCAAGCTTCGTAGAACTCGTTCCGTGCGGCGAATCCATCGCGGAAGCGCGTCGTGGTTATGCCAACCGATTCCAGTTCGGCGACATCTGTTTGAAGGAAGGATTTTGTTGTTTCGACTAGGAATTCAGCAGCGGCAAGGCATTTCGCTTCGTAATCTTCTGGCGCTTTGTCCGCTTCCTCGAGGGCCTCGTCATCCACATCAGAAACGATCTGCTCCCTGATCGCCGAACCTGCCTGCTCGGCCCAGTGTGCCGGTTCCTGTAATGTCAGACCACGAATGAAGGCCTGACCGATATCGCTTTCCGTAAATGTCCAAACAGCGACCCAGCCGCCAAGCAAATAGACGCCGATCCTGCTTTTGAAGGAGCCTTCCTGTGGCGGAAGAACCAGAATCTCATATTTCAGCCTTCCATCGAAAAGCTCTCTGTTCAAAGAGGCAATGATGGTTTCCGCTTGTTCGGCGGTGCGCACAAACGTACCGAGAGGTATGGCATGCGCCGGTAAGTTGAAATGGATCGGCAAGACGGCTAGCACGCCATCTTTACCTAACCAGATCTCATCCTGCATGTCCCCTCCCTACACAGCAACACCCAAACTATTTATTTATAACTAATTTTCCAATACAAATGACCAAGCGTTAACATTTTCAGATAAATTACGTAATCAAAACGGAATCTCATCATCCAATTCTGTTGACGCAGAAGGTACATCCGGAACTTGAGAAGATTCTGACTTCTCTGATTCAGGAATTGTCTTTAGCCCCCAGCTCTCAACCACCTCAGCCAAGGGAAACGCATCGCCCTTAGCCCAATCAATATATGGAGCTGCTGTTGCACTCCATGGCTCTCGTTTCGGCAATCTGATCTGGACGCGCACCGGAACATGCAATGCGCTACCAAAAACGATAGCTTCACCAGCAGCGAGAACTGTTACCTGATCCAGCATACGCTGCGCTTGCTTTGGAATTATTCGTCGGAAATGATCGATATCATCGGGGTTCTGTAAACGGTGGGAAAAAAAGTTGGCGCACTGGCTTATAATGGTAGGGCTAATCTCGCTCGGCCTCTGACTAGCGACGATGAGCGATAGCCCGAATTTCCGTCCCTCTTTCGCAACTCGTTCAAATGCACGCCGCGAAAGTGCCTGACCTCGATCTTCGACCTTGCCAGCGGGGCGGGCATAGTTATGCGCCTCTTCCAGAACCAAAACCCACGGATACTGACTTCGCGTATCTGGGCGAAGCATTTCTCGTGCTTCGAGCAACAACCGCCCCAACAGCGCACATGCGAATGGCAAAACCTCGGATGCCAACATGGAAAAGTCGAGCACCGACACACGGGGACCAGTTCTCTTTCCGACCCCCAGCTTCTCCATCCAGCCCTGAAAGCTGCTAATGCCCTGCTTCTCGTAGCTGAAAAGCGACTGCCATCGCCTGTCGTCAAGACGGGTGCGCAGACGCAGCTTCAACGTCGTCAGATACTGGTCAATCTTTTTTCCGCTTTCCTGATCCGTTGTTCGATCGACAAGGCGGGGGTCACGGAACTCAGCAACCGCAACAAAGCGCGGAGAATCTGCCGACTTTGCGAAGTTGATACCTTCATTCTGCCGATCGGAAATCGCTGTAAGCAGGTTGGATCGCACTTCTACAAGCTTGTCTCGAACGGCCTTTTCATTGGTCAACGAGTCCCAATCACCGAAACCGCTCCACTTTGGAAGCGATTTTATTTCGCTCCAATCTATGTTCGTGACATATTCCGATGCTTGATCGAGTTGGATTTTAAAGCCGTTATTGTTCTTATTTCCCTGCCTATCCATCCACTCGAATGCAGCATCGATCTTCGAGACAGCAATTTGAAGCGGGTCATAAGCTCCGATGCCAGAGCCGGATATTTTCGCAATCGCCCACCAATCCTTCAGCACAGGCTCCTGCGTTGCTTCAGATGCTTGAAGCCATTCGCAAAGTTCTTCGCCGTTCATCAACCACGCGGGGAGACAGAACTCCTCTCCGTTGAGGTAAACTCGGTTGGGTTCGCGCTGATAGGTTGTCTTGGTGGGATCAAGAAATGCGTTTGCGTATTCGCCATTGATATCAAGGATGAAAATATGGGGATCGGCCTCCGCATCTGAACCAAATCCATCATGCTCTACGATACCCCGGATTAGGCTGGCAACCGTGTAGGATTTTCCAGACCCGGTATTTCCTACAACCGCGAGCGGCCGGGAAAATAGGTCATTAAAGGATGCCCTGACCTTGGTATTCTCGTCACCTGTTTGGTGCCCGATCTCCAGAGCAAAATCAAAAGGCTTGTCAGCCCAACCATGCGGACGGTTCCGCTGAGGTGGATGAGCAAAAATACTCGACAAAATTTCTGGATTTGCAACCTCGGCAGGCGTGTCCAATGTCGGAAGAACGGTAATTCCGGTATCGAACTTCCATTTATTTTTTCCCAAATGGCGCACAGTGCCAAGGAGCTGCATAGAAGCAATTCGGCGCGGCTTGGTCAGCTCAAGGGACAGTTCTTCATCCCGTGTCGGATCATAGCTCTCACGCGCTTCGAGGTCGCTGAGCATACCGATCGCATGGGAACCCGCCCCAAGGTCAAAAGTCAGAAACGAATTGATTGCAACCGCACGCTGCACGCCATCGGGCGTCGCACGAGAGGACGATTTCGCATCCTGCGACAACTCAACCTTGAGTCGAAATCCATTTACCGAAACGACGTGACCGATGACGCGCGGCTGTTCCATCAAACGGCCTCCGTTTTCCCGTCAGGCTGCCGTTCCTGAGTTTTACGAAGCTGCTCCTCAAAGCTACGAAGATGTTTGTAATCATCGAGCCACTTCACATCCGGCATGATGTTCTGCGCGAAATCAGAGAAGGTTGCGACATTATAGGAACAAGCAGCACCTTCACCGACGCGCTCGGTCAGCACGAAAGCACGCTGTCCCAAACTCTGATAGCCGCGGATGCGCCCGACGATTGCACTACCGGGATTCGGCTCCACGACCAGCAACACCAGTGACGGGTTCATAAGTGCCGTTTCAATGATGCGGGTTACATGATCGTCACCAAACCCATACCCCAATACCAGCAAAAAGGTTTGCGGCTGATTCAGGCGAGCATGGAAAAGTCGGAACAGATGCGCGTAGGGCATATCCAGCGTCTTCGTAAACTTTTGCGACGTTGGCAGAATTCCGAATGAAGCTATTCCCTCAAATTCAGGGGACGCAAGCAGTGCAGCTTTCTGTTCAGCGCCTGCTTGTCGGTACTGCTTCGCAAATCCAAGTTCCCTATGGCGGGCGCGCACAAGGCCACGCTCATCTGGCTGCCAGTGGATAGAACCGTGTAGCTTATAAAATTGGAGAAACTTATCGAAACGACGGACACGCCCTTCCGCCACGTCACCCGGATAGTAGATATCCAACCCATAGACGGAGGGGTCAAACCGCGAATTTGCTTTGCCGGTAAAGCCGTCGAAATATTGAATGCCCAGCTCTTCCATCGCCTGCTCGAACAGGGTGTCGTAGTTGAGTGTGAAAAGGTGTGTGCGGCCAAGATTGGTGTCGCGGGCGATGAGTTTGGCCAGAAACGGGACATGCCCTGTGGTATTTTGGGCGCTTAGGTCAGAGAGCTCGCTGCGATCGATCTCAAGAGCGCATTCGGCATAAATTGCTCTCTCGATCAGCTTTCTCAGTAGCTTTAGGTCTTCATCACCGAGAACGACATCGCAATCCAAACCGATGCTATCTTCTCCTTTCCATTTCACCGTACTGATGGGAGATTTCTCGGGCTTCGAAAGCTCCGAGGCGTTGAAGAGGTAGCTTAGCCAATCCTCAAAGCCCAGAGGTCCAGAATCTACTTTGGGGGGCCACTGCGCTTTTCGCTGGCGGATGATGGCCTGCACATCATCTGCGAGTTGGCAATTCTCGACAGCACCCAAAACCAAACATTCGAGATTGTTCGCCCTTGGCCCAGCCATCAATCTCCCGCCAGCACTAAACGATGTGCCTGCTGCGGTCAGAACGACAACATTTTCCATTCGGAGCCAGTCTGCGAGCAGCGCCTGCACCCGTCGCAGCCCGTCTTCGGGGGATTTATCTGCCAAAAGATCATCGCCTTCACCTGCGGAGACCGGCGACAAAAGCTTATATTTGCACAGCTCCGTCATGACTCGATCTCCAACGCCGGGAGGCTGCGGACGATTTTCATCGTCTCCAAGCTGACGGTGATGACGCGCTGGAAAAGTTCCAGCGGATAGGCCGGATTGCCAACGGTTTCGATGGCATAGCGGTTAGCGTCATTTTCGATGCCGCTGTCCTTGTCCGTCTTTACGCACTGACGTTCCATTACCCATTCAAGGGCAGACTTACCGTTGACGACATAATCGTACGCCTCAAGCGGGATGTCCTGCATGGTGATGTTGGCATTGTAGATGACGGTACTCTTATCGATAGAGCTTCGCTTTCCACCAAATTTCATGCCGGTTACACGGAAGAACGCTTCTGGGTTCCCGATGTTAGCAAATCGTAGATCGCCCTGTTTAAATGTTACAGGGTATGGCTCCACCCCATCAAAATTCAGATGCAGGACGCCAAGGGCGCGCCCTGCCTCCCTGAAAGCGTAAAAGTCACCGGCCATAGGCAGGCGCGGATGGACCTTTTGAAGATCGGATTGGAAATTCTGCCGATATTCCGGCGAATGAAGTATGCCATACGTGTACCAGAATATATCCTCTTTGCTGATCGACTGATCGCGAAAGTAGCTCTGGAACAGGTCGAGCGACCAGTCGGAAATTCCATCACGACGCCCATAGGCTTCGTCCGCGTTACCTTCGAAGAGATCGCCGTTCGCCTCGTTTCGCTCTTCATAATAGTAAAGCGGATAACACATGCCCGTGTCAGTCAGGTGCATGCTTGGCACTTGGTCGGTGACGAGGCAGGAAAAACCCTTACGGTCAGTTACGCCGGTACAAGAAATGACAACATTCCGATGGGCGGCGGTCGGGAACATCCGTTTGGTCAGATTGACCATCTCATTGAGGCGGCGATCAAAATACATAAACTGCCGTCCGAACGGCCTGTGTGCAGCGGCGATGACGCTTCCGGCATTGAACTCGATAAGCTTACCTCGTTCAGCATCCTTCTTAAGCGCGCGCGACCAACTGATGCGCTTTGGATCGTTTGACACCACATCCGCGAGCGCGGGCCAGCTCTCTTTGGCAAGACCGTCGCATGCTTCTCGGTACTTTTCGCTCTCTTCGTTGAACGCTACGACGAGACGGCCAACCGACGCTTCAAGGGCAGGAATAGAACTGTTGTACACCCATGGATCGCGGTTGGTGACGACCCCATAGGAGTTTGACACGAAAACAGACTGACCGCTTTGACCATCGCGTTCGGCCAACGGCAGGAAGCTCTGGAAGGCCGGGTCTCGCTGATTGATCCAATCCGCATTTTCGTTGGGAACAATCCGCTTCCAGTTGATACTGGCGATCGAGCCTAAGCCATCGATGACTTTTAGCTTTTCCTCCCGGCTTAGATAGTCGCCGATATCATAGTATTTAAGTTCGCCAGCCGGTGGCATCTCAGGGCTTTTAATCATCAGCGTGATAGCAACAGGCGTGCGTGAACCTGATCCAAAGACTTTTCCACCCTCACGACGGGACGCTTCTCCGGAAGTTCTCTGGTCGCCGCGCAGGTCAAAGACATAGATATTGCCGAACTCGTCGGTCAAAGATTTACGCAGACCGTCCATGTTCTTGGCGTCGATAAAAGAGCCGTTGGTGACAAATGCAACGACACCCTTGTCCTTGATCCTATCCGAAGCCCATCGAATGGCGCGAACATAGGAATCGTAATTGCTCTTCGCGAGCTTCGAACTGGAAGCCTTGGCGTAGGTGTCCCGAATTCGCGCATCCAAACCGGAATAGACGGTATTCTTATTATTCTCGTTTTCGCTACCTTGCTGTCCGGAATACGGCGGGTTCCCCACGATCACGCGAATATCCGTGGCCTTCTGCCGCTTCCGCCGTTCCGAGTTATCCGGCATGTAACGCGATATCAGGTCATCGCTCTCGTACATCTGGAAAGTGTCGGTCAGGCAGATGCCCTCGAACGGCACATAGTCGCCACCCATGATGCCGTGATAGACCGCTTCGATGTTGATGGCGGCGATGTAGTAGGCCAGCAAAATAATCTCGTTGGCGTGGATTTCATGCCGGAACTTATGTTCCATTTCCTCCGGCGCGATCAGGCCGGATTGCAGCAAGCGCGTGATAAACGTGCCGGTCCCCGTGAACGGGTCGATGATGTGGACGCCTTCCGAGCCAAGTGTCTGCCCGAATTCCTGCTGCAAAACCTCATTCACTGAATGGATGATGAAGTCCACGATTTCGACCGGCGTATAGACGATGCCCAATTTCTCGGTCGTGCGCGGGAAGGCTTTGCGGAAGAACTTGTCGTAAAGCTCGACAATCAGCCGCTGCTTGGCCTGCGGATCGGTGATGCCCGACGCGCGCAATCGCACACTGGCATAGAATTTTTCGAGGTCTTTGGATTCCTTGTCGAGATTGGCTTCGTCCAGCACGTCCAGAACACGTTGCATGGCGCGGGAGACTGGGTTTTCGCTGGTGAACTGATGGCCTTCAAACAGCACCTCGAACACCGGACGGGTGATGATGTGCTGCGCCAGCATTTCGACGGCATCATCTTCGGTGATGCTGTCATTGAGGTCGTCTTTCAGCTCGCCGTGGAATTCATCGAAGGCACGGCGGGCTTCGGTGTCCGGATCGGCAAGGATGCCTTTCAGACGACTGATATGGTTCTTGGCGATTTCGGCGATGTTGGTCGCCCAATCTTCCCAATAATCACGGGTGCCGCACTTCTTGACGATCTTCGCCATGATGGCGCGGGAGAATTCGTCAACGGAGAAGGCAAGCTCGCCCTGCACCTCGCCGGTGACGATCGGATCGCGCCCCGGTGTGCCGATGCCCGACCGTTCGGGTTTCGAGCGCGTCGGCAGGTCTTCCACAACGGCAGTGACTGCCTGCAATTCGGCATTCTGGGTGACGCCGATGATCTCGATCGCGTTGCTGACATCCTGCCCAAGCGATGCCTTGTTGATGGTCGCATCGAACCGATCATCATGGGCGCGCAAGGCGTTGAGGATTTGCCAGACAACGCGATACTTCTCGTTGTCGTTCAACGCCTGTTCCGCCGGAACGCCTGCGGGGACGCCAACGGGTAGGATGACATATCCCATCTTCTTACCCTCGGCGCGGCGCATCACGCGCCCGACCGATTGGACAACATCAATCTGACTCTTGCGCGGATGAAGGAACATGATGGCGTCGAGCGCCGGAACGTCCACGCCTTCGGACAGGCAGCGCGCATTGGTCAGGATACGGCAGATATCGTCGCCTGCATCGGCTTTCAGCCAGTCGAGTAATGCGCCACGGGACTTGGCGTTGAACGTGCCGTCAACGTGTTCGATCTCGCACCGCAGGGACAATCTGCTTTCGGCGCCGTCTTCGTCGGTGTAGTCGAGATATTCATCGACAACCGTGCCGAACTCGTCACGGATCAGCTTGGAGCTGCGGATGTCTTTGCAGAACGCCAATGCCCGGCGCATGGGATGTGGATCGGTGGCAACATCGGCTTTCATGTCGGCTTTGGTCAGGGCTTTGTAACAGCCGATGATCTTGGTCGCGTCATCAAGGACAAGCTCGGAACTGCCGTCACCAAGGCGCTTCTGGATCGCCGAGCTGACAAGCCCTTCATCCATTGCCAGCACGACAACCTTGTAGTCGGTCAAAAGGTTGTTCTGCACCGCCCATGAGAAGCCACGGTAAAACAGTGTTTTGCCGAACAGCTTCTCGTCATCCATGGAAGTCAGAACAGCATCGGCTTCATCGGCACGGCTCTTCACGTTGTCGCCGAAGATGCGCGGCGTGGCCGTCATATAGAGGCGCTTCCTGCCGCGAATGATGTCGTTGGAATGGACTTTGACGAAATTGGATTCGTCCTCGCCCGCCAGAGTTGCGCCCGTGGTACGGTGCGCCTCGTCGCAAACGATGAGGTCGAATTCCGGCAGGCCGTGCTTCTGCTGCGCGTCTGCGACAACCTGAATGGATTGGTAGGTTGCAAACACCACGGTCATCTTGTCCGGCACGGCCTCGCCCGCGCTTTCGGAAAGCTTGGCGGCATTGGTCGTGGCAGGGAATGCGAGGTCCAGCACGTCGATTTCGGCAATGTCATCATTGCTCTGACGGCGCTTGCCGACCTGCGTATCGGAACATACCGCGAAGGATCGCAACGGGGTTTCGGTGTCCGCTGTCCACTCGCGTACCGTCTGCGACATCAGGGCAAGGGACGGCACAAGGAACAGGACAAGCTTTCCTTCGCCGGCCAGGTCTTCGGCGATCTTGAGGCTGGTAAAGGTCTTGCCTGTTCCGCAGGCCATGATGAGCTTGCCGCGATCGGCTTCGGCCAGTCCGGCGCGCACCTCACGCAAGGCGTCCTGCTGGTGTTCGCGCAGCTTCTTTTTGTCTGCCAGCACCACTTCGCCCTTGGCCGCGAAGGTTTCCCAGCGGATCGGGCTTTCCTGCATTTCCGAAAGGTTGATCCGAAGGACGGGGATGGCCTGCCCACGGATCATGGTTTCGGCGTTCTCGCTCCAAGCCTTTTCGGTGCTGTCAATAATGACGCGCCGTTTGAACGGGGCCTTGCCCGATGCCGATATGAAGCTGTCGATGTCCTCTTTCCTGATGCGGTAGGCAGCATCATAGAATTTGCACTGGATCGCGGCGAAGCCGTCTTCGTCGCGAAGCTTGGCTACAAGGTCGATTCCGGTGTCGCGGGCATCCCAGCCGTTGGCGTCGGCCCAATCCTTGAAGGTCTGAACCTCCTCATACTGTTCAAGCTGGATCGGATCATGGGTGAGGTAGGCGATGGCGAAACGCTCGAAATATGTTCCCTTTTCCCGCTCGGTACGCGCTGCATCACGGTAGGTCTGCAAAAGCGATTGCAGCGTCTGTTCGGCCATGTCTTCCCCCAAGCCCCTGTTCGGGCATTCACCTGTTGCGCCGGAACCGGCATTCGTGCCTGTTCCATTAGCGCGTCGTCACGTTCGGTTTCGTTGCGGGTTGCGCGTCCGACGACGCGCTGTTCCTACGGACAAAATCGCGCATGAACTCCCGTATGACCTGCGCGGCAGGCCGATCCAGAACCTGACAGGTTGCAAGGAATTCATCCCGCAGCTCGCGCTCGATCCTGATTCGCATACCGGCGTCTTTTTTCATAATTCGTAGTGTATCCGGCGGATACACAAAAACCAGCCCTGAGGGTATGCTTGCCGCCAGCAAACACGGTGAATTCGTCTAGCGGCCGTCCAGCTCTCTACCACGCAATCTGTGAGCGCGTTCGCCTGCGGGCCGGCGCGGCTTTCGCCGCGTCCCATCTGATAGCTATTTCTAAGGGCGCTGCCCTCGCGCGGCGCAAGAAAACTCTCCGGCCTTTCGCGGCATAAACGGCCCGCTCCCCGCAAGCGGGTCCCCTCTATTTATTCCACGGTGCCAAAGGGTTGTCTGGCATCTTACTACCCCGGTCTCGCCGACGGGCAAGGGTTCAGGAGCGGCGCTTCGCTGCTCTGAACCCCAAACCCGAAGGAACAGAGACATGACCAGCGCAGCCGACAGCAATCCTCGCATCTATGTTGCCTGCCTTGCCGCCTATAATAACGGCTATTTGCATGGAGCGTGGATCGACGCGGATCAGGACGTGGACGAAATCAGGGACGAGATCGCGGCCATGCTCGCACGGTCTCCCATCGAGCACGCGGAGGAATATGCCATCCATGATTATGAGGGCTTCGAGGGCGTCGCGATCAGCGAATATGCGGGCATCGACACCGTAGCACGCATGGGCGCTTTCATCGCAGAACATGGCGCACTTGGCGCGGGCCTGCTGGAGCAGTTCAGCGGCGACATGGGCCAAGCCGAATCCACCTTGGAGGACTGCTATCACGGCCAGTTCGCCAGCCTTGCCGACTATATGGAGGAGTTGACCACTCAAAGCGTCACGATCCCCGAGGCGCTGCGCTACTATGTCGATTGGGACGCGATGGCGCGCGACGCAGAAATGAGCGGCGACCTGTTCACCATCGAAACCGCACACGGGGAGGTGCATGTGTTTTCCAACAGGTGAAAACATGACTGCCTGTCCGTGCTCATACGGGCAGGCATCTCGAAAGCACCGGCTGTCGCCAAGCTAAAAACACCAAAGAATGATCGGGTTAGCCGCTCAAGGTATCTGCTTTATGCGGGTTCTATATTTCCATTGATCCTTGAACCTCTTTTTGCCGGGCGCTGCCCAGCATCCCGGCTTGGGGAGGTGACGCCATGCTCAGCATCGATTGGCGATCTCCGGCGGCATACGGGCACACAAAGCACATCCCTGCCGCTGGTTTCGCTTGGGAATATTTGCGCCGCAACGACGAATATCGTCGGGACTGCCAGACCATCGCATCGACCGGAGGGGCGGCTGCCCGCGACCTTGAAGCGTTCGCGCATCGCTGGGGTTTGCGATTTCCCGTGCGATCCCGACGCGCCGCATGACGGGCCGCCACCAATCTGGAGTCCTAGCCTTCATCCGCAAGCGGTGATGCTTTCGCCGGTCGAGCATAAGGACGGCGACACCGAACCAATATTGACGCTGGCGCATCTCGACGGCCTCGACCTGCGCCGCGCGGCCGATGGCTGGCACGGCATCTGGCAGGTGGATGGCGTCGCGCATCAATTCTGGCTGCCCGAGGCAACGCCCGACGCCGCCGCGTTTTATGCCGTCACGCTGCAGATGGATTCATTTCTGGAGCTACGAACGCATGCGGCACGCCGCTTGTGGCGATCCCTCAACGGCCGCGCGCCCGGTCCCAACTTCCGGGCCGTTCCCGCGCAGCTCCGGCAATGGCATATCCTGTCCCTGCGCGCGCTCGACGCCCGGCTGCGCGGCGAGAGCTATCGCACCATCGCCGAAGTCCTGCTCGGCTTTCGGGGCACCAAGGAAGACTTTGAGAACGATCCGCGCAAGAACAAGGCCCGCCGCCTGGTCGCGCACGGTATCAAGATGATGCGCGGCGGCTATCGCTTGCTGCTTCACTACCCGATCAAGCCCGGCAAGCGTTAACCGGGAGACATGGCCCTCACGCCTTGTTGGCTGCCGCCTGCTCCAGAATCTTGCGATAGCCCTCACGCGATAGCCATTGCGCGCGTTCGAGATGGCTTTGCCAGCAACGATAGGTCCGAAGTTCCTCGGCAGCCGGATCGCGGTGCAGCACGATCCGCGCGACTTCCTTCCAGTCCGCGCCCTCGGCCTTCGCATCCAGCAGTCGCAGATAAGTCACGAAATGCTGCTCGTCATAAACGGTTATGCCGTCGCCGGTCGGCGCTTCGTCATCCACATCAGGATCGAGTTCGACGGGAACCCGCATAGCCATTCCCCTTCGTCGGGCAGGAGCCTTGCTTGCGGTGCGCCCCCGCAAATGGCTCCTCTGACCTGGTGATCGGGGAGTTAGTAACCGTGACTAGACGGCCCTATGACCTTTGGGCGGGTAGCCTTGGACATACGCCATAGGCTCCCCGACCATAGGGTCGAGGATCGTGGTGCCGTCACGGCCGGCACCAACCGCTAGTCAGGGGTTACTAAGCCCCAGAGCAGCGCGTCTGCTCCGCGTCTATTCTTATCCGACCCACGCGGGAATGTCTTTGCCTAATCATTGCGGCAGACAATGACGCGCTGAAAAGCCTCATCTTTTGACCATCGGACCTTCCTTATTGGGGTGCCGCCAGCGCATAGGCGCAAATGCGGCACGCTACGCGCCGCCGGTCCCTCGCCATGGTTCGCCACAGACCGCTGCCGCTCCCGGCAGTTCAACTGGAGGTGATCCATGCCCAACCCGATTGCGGGCCTGCCGCCGCGCCTGTTGCGCACCAAGGAAGCCGCGCGCTTCCTCGGCATATCCATCCGCACCCTTGAGAAACATCGCACCTACGGAACGGGCCCGACCTATCGCAAGGTCGGGGGCCGTGTCCTCTACACCGTCCGCGATCTGGAAGACTGGAGCGCGGGCGGCGAACGCAAATCCACCCGCGACAAGACAGCAGGCACCGTCTTTCCGGCGCGTCCGCTCACCCCCGAAGAACGGGGCGACCGCTAGATGCTGCGCGAGGACGGGCACGACCCCGCGCAGCCGGCCGAGGATAGCGAGCGCAGCCGCCTAGACCCCTTCGTGGTCGCAACGGGCGACGCGCCGCCGCGTGACCAGCGCGACTTGATGGAGCGGCCATTCTTCTCGCTTGCGAAGACACCGCGCACCAAACCGATTCTCTACAAGGCCGCCGACATAGAGGTGCAAGTGTTCGGGATGCCCGAGCACGGGATGGCGACCATTTGGGACGCCGATTTGCTGATATGGGCGGCCTCGCAGATCGTCGCGGCCGAGAATGACGGCCTCGCCACGTCGCGCTTCGTCCGCTTCACGCCCTACCATCTGTTGCGCGCCATCGGACGCCCGACCGGCAATCATCAATACCGCCTCCTGAAAGCTGCGCTGGCGCGGCTGCAATCCACCGTCATCGCCACCACGATCCGCAACGGCCCGCATTGGCGTCGCCGGCAATTCTCATGGATCAACGAGTGGGAGGAAATGACGACGCGCGCCGGCCGCGTCGAGGGCATGGAGTTCGTCCTGCCCGAATGGTTCTACAACAGCGTCATTGATCGCTCGCTGGTCCTGACCATCGACCCAGCTTATTTCCGGCTGACTGGAGGCATCGAGCGATGGCTTTACCGCGTCGCCAGAAAGCACGCCGGGCACCAGCGCCACGGCTGGATTTTCGAGGTCGCGCACCTTCATCAGAAATCCGGCAGCCTCGCCCGGCCGTCCGACTTCGCGCTTGACCTGCGCCGCATCGCGGCCCGTCAGCAACTCCCCGGCTACCGCCTCCAGATCGAGCGAGAGGACGGCCGCGAGTTGCTGCGCATCCGCCCCGAAAACTCATCAACAGGCACTGTTGATAACCCTGTTAATGCCATCGGCAGATCAGGCGCACGGGGTATCGGCACATCAGGCGCATCACTATCGGCAGATCAGGCGCACGAACCGCAGCTAACGCTTTGGCCTGAAAAGCGGAATCCGACCGCTAACTTATCTAACAGAGAATCTAACTCTTTTTCTTTGACGCGCGCGCAGGCGAAGCGTGGTGCCGGTTCTGCCGGGAACGGCGAGCCATGACGCACGCTGTTGACGCAGCGCACGCGCGCAACCCCACCAGCACATCGCCGGAGACGCACAATGACCCGTCGCGCCCATCGCAGCGCGCACGGCCGTCCGCTGCCGGACGGGCCTGCGCCCTTCACCACATTGGTCGAGCTGACTTTCGAGAAACGCCGCATCGAGCATTGGATCAGGTTCGGCCGCAAGAGCTATGAACAGATCATCGACCGCCGCCGCAGCGTCGTCGGCTTCGCGTCGGGCAGCGTCTTTGCCTTCGTGCGATGGGCGAAAGGCGACCATGGCACAGTCGTTTCCCGCATCGACATTGTGCGCGCCATCGGTCGCGGCGAGCCGTTCCAGACATTGCCCTTCGTCCGCCCCGGTGGCGAAATCCTGTTGCGCCTCGATAGCTGGTCCAAGGTGCAGCGCGGGCTTGCCGCCATCGACGCCGTGGAATCGCTCGGCCTCGATCCGGCCGACGCTGCACCGGAACACTGGCGGCACGTCCACAACCGTTTGACCGCCAATCTGGAGCCGCACGCCTACACGCCCGAGCGACATGCCGCGTGGCTTCACCGCCGAAGGATCGAGCCATGACGCGCCGCCGCACCCTCACGGTGACGGCGCTCGCCGTCCTCGGCATCGCCGCCGCCAGCGCCGTCGATTGGCCTTTGAGGCTCATCTGGAACGCCACGGCCAGCGCGCCCATCGGCTTCTACACCGTCGAGCCGGCCGACGCGCTCGACGTGCCCGAGCTGGTCGCCGTCATGCTGCCCGAACCGCTCGCCGCCTCCATGGTCGAGCGCGGCTATATCGCGCGCGGCGTCCCGCTCTTGAAGCGCGTCTTGGGCCTGCCGGGGCAGCAGGTTTGCCGCTTGCGATCCACGATCACGATGAACGGGATCGAGATGGGCGAGGCGCTGGAGCGTGACAGCCTCAGCCGCGATCTGCCCGTCTGGCAGGGCTGCCGTGTCATCGGCGACGGCCAGCTTTTCCTCATGAATTGGGAAGTCCGCGACAGCCTCGACGGCCGCTATTTCGGACCCATCCCCGCAGCTTCCGTCATCGGCCGAGCGGTCCCGCTCTGGACCGATGAGGAAGGCGTCGGCCGCTACGAGTGGCGCGCGCCGACGCACTGAAACCATCCCCGAAAGCCAATCACAGGAGATTTTCCATGGCAGAAATAGGCACCTTCACCCGCACCGAAATCGGCTATGCCGGAGAGCTTCATTCGTTCGGCCTCCACGAAAAGCTGTTCATCGTCCCGGCCAAGCCGAGCGACATGAAAAACGCGCCCGACTATCGCCTGCGCCTCGATAGCGAGGACGGCCCGGACGCTGGCCCCGCATGGAAAGACTCCAGCGAAAATGCCGGCGACTTCGTGTCGATGAGACTGGAGGGACCGATCTTCCCGTTCCCGATCCGCGCCAAGCTGTTCCAGTCCAACGACGATCTTTCGGTCTGGACGCTGCGTTGGAAACACCCCCGGAAAGTCGAGGACGAGGAATGACGGCCGCGCGCGTCCGGCCCGCCATCCGGTTCAAGATCGTCATCCCTTTGTTCGCGGAAAAGCCGTCTCATCCCTTCGTCCCGCTCTGCGACCAGACGGCCGGCGCGCATAGCGAAGGTCAGGGGCGGCCATCGGCCGGCGCTTGCGCCTTGCCCTTGACCGCAGCGAGCACGCTGGCAGGCTGGTGTCGAAGCGGAGACAGGACTGCATGGCATTATGCCGTGCTGATACTGGCCGGTGCGCTTTCCGTTTGCGCCGGATCGGGCGTCGCGGTCGCGCAATCCGCGCCCGTCGAGCGCCCGGCCGCCGCCCATCCCTATGCGGCTCACATCGCCGAGGCGTCGCAGCGTTTCGGCATACCTGAGCATTGGATCGTCGCGGTGCTACGCGCCGAGAGCGCGGGCGACGTGCGCGCGGTCTCAACGGCCGGCGCGACGGGATTGATGCAGGTGATGCCCGACACATGGGCGGGCCTGCGCGTCCGCTACGGCCTCGGCCGCGATCCCTACGACCCGCGCGACAACATCCTCGCAGGCACGGCCTACCTGCGCGAAATGTTAGACCGCTACGGCAATGTTGCGGCGATGCTGGCGGCGTACAATGCCGGCCCCGGCCGATACGATGAATATCTAGCGACCGGCCGGACCCTGCCGGCCGAGACGCGGGCCTATATCGCCGCGCTCGCGCCGATCCTCGGCGGCGCGACTTCAACCGAAGCGCCGTCATCGGCACCGCCACCGCCGCCAGATTGGCGCGAAGCACCGCTGTTCGTTATGCATCCGGGCGATGCACGGGCTGTCGCCGCGCCGCCGTCCGACGCACGATCCGGCGACGGCCGCGCGACCGTTCCGGCGCGCGATGCCGTCGATGCAAAGTCGCAGGGCGACGGCATTTTCGTCGCCGACGCAAGCGGTTCGGAAACGCCATGAGGGCGACGTTTCCGCGCTCGGCGGCACTCATTCCGGTGTCCAGTCAGGCAGGTTTTTGCCCGGCTGGATTCCCGGCAGGAGGGGCAGAAAAGGCAGAAAGGGCGGAGGGCAAGATTAAAGAAGACGGCACCATATGGGGCCGCTTCTGGAAATTGTTGTTGTCTGCACACTGGTTAGGTGGCCGGTTCCGGCACCATGGTTTTGAGGGGCCGCGTGCCGCGATTTTGCGCAAAGCCTTGGCTTTGCAGGGTTTCGAGCGGCACCATAGGCGCAGATCGGCCGTTTTTCGGCGGTTTGGGCTGGAGTCGCGCCCTTGAGCGCCGACGACGAAAACCGCTTCCGTCCGAAGCCCGGCCGCATCCGATCCGACACGCCGAAGGCCGGGAGTCCCAAGAGCTTTTTCACGCAGGTCAGGAAGATCACCCGCCAGCATCAGGCGGCAGCCTCACGCGATCCTTCCATGCCGTCATCCGCGCGCCCGTCATCGCCGGGGCGGTCTCGCGCCATGGCCGCCAGCGGCAAGGGCGTGAAGCGCGGCCGGGGCGCGAGCTTCGTGCGCGCCCGGAACATATCCGGCAACTGGCATCATCGCCAGCCGGGCAGCCGCCGCGTGATCGTCAAGCAGCGCAGCGTCCGGGCCGCATGGAAGGGCGGCCGTGCCCGCGCGCATCTGCGCTATGTCCAGCGTGACGGAACCTCGCGCGACGGCGAACGCGGCCAGCTCTATTCGGCGCATGAAGACCGCGCCGATGGCGACGCCTTCCTTGATCGTGGTCAGGATGACCGCCATCAATTCAGATTCATCGTCTCGCCCGAGGATGGCGCGGAGCTGTCGGACCTCACGGCCTACACCCGCGATTTCATGAAACAGGTGGAAGGCGACCTCGGCACGAAGCTGGATTGGGTTGCCGTCAATCACTACAACACCGGCCATCCCCATGTGCATGTCATCGTCAACGGCCGCGATGATACGGGCGGGGATCTAGTCATCAACGGCGACTATCTCGCCAACGGCCTGCGCGAGCGCGCCAGCGAGCTTGCCAGTCTGGAACTCGGCCCCGTTACCGAGATTGAGCAGACCCGCAAGCTGTCCGCCGAAATCGACCAGGACCGTTTCGCCCGCATCGATCGCGCCATGGCCGAGGAAGCCGATGCCCGTTTCGTCGACCTGCGCCACGAGCCGGCAGCGCCGAGGCGGCAGTTCGAGCGAACGCTACGCCTGCGCAGGCTCGCCAAGCTGGAGAAGATGGGGCTGGCGACCGAGCACGCGCCCGGTGTTTGGGAATTGAGCAAGGACATGGAACCGGTCTTGCGCGAGTTGGGCGAGCGGGGCGACATTATCCGCACCATGCACAAGGCGCTTGGGCCGCAGGGCGGCGAACGCGATCCCATGAGCTTCCAAATCCATGACGGAGCGCCCGAGACGCCCATCGTCGGCCGCGTCGTGGACAAGCACCTGTCCGACGAGCTGGGCGAGAACCTGACAATCGTGGTGGACGGGATCGACGGCCGCACACACCACATTGCCGGCATCGCGCCCGAGCGGCTGGAGGACGCCCGCATCGGCAGCGTCGTCCAGATCGGCCCGGCCGAGGCGGCAGCCCGACCGTCCGACCGCACCATCACCGCCATCGCCGAGGACGGCATCTATCGGCCGAGCCGTCATCTGGAGCAGGCGAAATTCGAGGGCCGCGTTCCCGGCGGCGACTATGAGGGCTATATCGATGCCCATGTCCGGCGGCTGGAGGCGCTGCGCCGGGCCGGCATCGTCGAGCGCATCGACGCCGACCAATGGCGCATCCCAGATGATCTGGTCAGCCACGCGGCTGATTACGATGCCGGCCGCGACCGGCAGGCCAGCGTTCGCGTGCTTTCCCCGGTTGATCTGCAAAGGCAGATACGTTCGGACGGCGCGACATGGCTGGACCGGCGATTGGTCCATGGCGA
>Ga0265293_10004428_pt1 | contig 24761 bp, 22 predicted proteins | sample Munlanlewell138R_FD_192505 | JGI IMG/M metagenome (GOLD analysis project Ga0265293, IMG submission 192505) | Leachate microbial communities from a municipal landfill in Southern Ontario, Canada - Leachate well 138R | ecosystem: Engineered > Solid waste > Landfill > Unclassified | place: Canada...
CGACTTTTTGTGGCAAGGATGCCAGATGCCCCAGGTGCGCCGGCGGTGGTGCGGGCTGACCAATGGCCTCAACAATAGTTTCGTTGAACTTGGCAGGCAATGCCGTTTCAAGCACCAGCATGGGGATGCCTGCTTCGACAAAGGGCCGTGCCACCTTGACGCCATCGGCCGTATGCGGGTCGATAATGACCCCGGTGGCTTCGTGTACCGAACGAATGGTGGCCAGACGGTCGGCATGACTGCTGACACCGGCCACGAAACCATAACGCGATTCGAACAAGGACTTGAGATCAGAAAGGTCAAACTCGCCCTGGGTACCCAGTTGCTGCCATAGCGAAGCCACGCGGGCCGCATCCTGGCCGACCAGGTCAAATACAAACCGCTCGAAGTTGGAAGCCCGGGAGATATCCATGGACGGGCTTGACGTGGCGTGCGTTTGCGCCGCTGAGCGCGGCCGGTACACCCCGGTACGGAAGAACTCTTCAAGGACGTTGTTTTCGTTGGTGGCCAGCACCAGACGACGCACCGGCAAACCCATTTCACGGGCCAGATGACCCGAAAGAATGTTGCCGAAATTACCCGAAGGGACCGCAAACGACACCTGCTGACCCGGACCGGTAGTAACGCGCAACCAGCCCCAGAAGTAGTACACAACCTGGGCGGCAATACGCGCCCAGTTGATTGAATTGACGGCCCCCAGATGGTAGCGCGACTTGAAGTCAAGATCGCTGCCCAGTGCCTTGACGATGTCCTGGCACTCGTCGAACACACCCTTTACTGCGATATTGTGGATGTTTTCATCTTGCAGGGAGTACATCTGGGCGCGCTGGAAATCGCTCATGCGGCCCTGGGGCGACAACATGAAAACCGACACCCCTTTTTTGCCGCGCAAGGCATATTCAGCAGCCGAACCGGTATCACCCGAGGTTGCACCCAGAATATTGAGCGTGGTGTTGCGACGCGCCAGAACGTATTCAAACACCTGGCCCAGAAACTGCATGGCCATGTCCTTGAAAGCCAGGGTTGGCCCCTGCGACAGGCCCAGCAAGCTTAGCCCGCCATCGAGCGGCTTGACCGGAACGATATCGGGCGAATCAAAGGCCTCGGTGGTGTAAGCCGCTGCGGTGAGCTTTTCAAGGTCGGCACGCGGGATATCATCGATGAACAGACCAAGCACTTCGGCAGCCAGTTGCGCATACGACAGGGAGCGCCACGACTCGAGCGTTTCGGCCGAAATTTTTGGCAGTGATTCGGGCAAGGCAAGCCCGCCATCGGGTGCCAGGCCTTCGAGCAGGATGTCGGAAAATTGCAGTGGCGCCATACCGCCACGGGTTGAACGATATTTCATTGGAGACTTTCCACCCGCAGACGTGTCACGTGCGACTTGACAAAGGGCATGGACTGGATTTCTTCAAGGGCGCGGTTGACGTTACCTTCGCGCGCCTGATGCGACAGGAAGATGATGTCGGCGTCTTCAGGGCCGTGCGGTTCCTGGAACATGGAACCGATGGAAATCTGGTGATCGGCCAGAATACGGGCCAGATCGGCCAGAACACCGGGGCGATCATCAACACGCAGGCGTAAATAATACGATGACGTCACGTCGTCCATCGGCAATATGGGCGTGTTGGCCATGGCACCGGGCTGGAATGCCAATGGAGGAACGTGGTGGCCCGGATCGGCCAGCAGCAGACGGGTGACGTCGACCAGGTCAGCCACCACGGCAGACGCGGTAGGCAATTCGCCCGCACCCTGGCCGTAGTACAGGGTAGGCCCAACCATATCGCCATACACCTGCACCGCATTCATGGCACCCTCAACGCTGGCCAACAAGCGCTCGGCGGGAATCAGTGTGGGATGAACACGCAACTCGATGCCGCTTTCGTAACGGCGGGTAATGCCCAACAGCTTGATGCGATAGCCCAGACGTTCTGCGTGCTCGATGTCTTCTTTGGCCAGACCGGTAATGCCTTCGATGTGAACCTTGCTGAACTGCACGGGAATACCGAACGCCAGCGAAGCCAGCAGGCTAAGCTTGTGCGCGGCATCAACGCCTTCGATATCGAAGGTCGGGTCGGCTTCAGCGTAGCCCAGACGCTGGGCATCGGCCAGCGCCTCGTTGAATGACAGCCCCTTGGAGCGCATTTCGGACAGGATGTAATTGGTTGTGCCGTTAATGATGCCGGCAACCCACTGGATACGGTTGGCCGCCAGGCCTTCACGAATGGCCTTGATGATGGGGATGCCACCGGCTACGGCGGCCTCGAAAGCCACCATCAGGCCTTTGGCGTGAGCGGCAGCGAAAATTTCGTTGCCATGCTTGGCCAGCAAGGCCTTGTTGGCCGTAACCACATGCTTGCCCTGGGCAATGGCTTCATTGACCAGTTCACGCGCAATGCCATCGCCACCGATGAGTTCGACGACAACGTCGATATCGGGGTGACGCACCACTTCGAAGGCATCGGACGTAACCAGCACGTTATCACCGACTTCCTGGCGAACCGCATCGACGTTAAGGGCGCCGACCGCAACCACTTCAATTTTGCGGCCTGCCCGACGGGCAATTTCTTCGGCATTGCGGGCCAGTACCTTGAACGTACCACCACCAACAACACCAAAACCCAACAAACCTACTTTTACAGGACTCATTTGATCAACCCGTCTTTACGAAACATTTCTTTAATGCCGCGTACCGCCTGGCGTGTACGCTGCTCGTTTTCAATCAGTGCAAAGCGCACGTATTCGTCGCCATATTCGCCGAAACCAACCCCTGGGGAAACCGCCACCTTGGCTTGATCGAGCAGCTTCTTGGCGAACTCGAGGGAGCCGAGTGCGCGGTAAGGCTCGGGGATATGCGCCCAGATGTACATGGAGGCTTTGGGAATGTCGACCATCCAGCCCGCTTCGTGCAGGCCTTTTGCCAATACATCGCGACGATTGCGATACTGTTCCACCACGTCATCCACACAGTCTTGCGGGCCCTCAAGCGCAGTAATGGCCGCCACCTGGATGGGAGTGAACGTACCGTAGTCGTGATAACTTTTGATACGGGCCAATGCATTGACCAGTTCAGCATTACCCACCATGAACCCGACACGCCAGCCCGCCATGTTGTAGCTTTTGCTCATGGTGAAGAACTCGACGGCGACATCACGGGCCCCCGGCACCTGCATTATGGACGGCGCAACATAACCGTCGAAGCAAATGTCGGCGTAGGCCAGATCGTGCACCACCAGAATGTTGTGCTCTTTGGCCAGGGCCACGATGCGCTCGAAGAAAGACAGTTCAACGCATTGGGCCGTTGGATTGCTGGGAAAGCCGAGAATCATCATTTTGGGCTTGGGGATGGTCTCTTTGACCGCGCGTTCGATTTCTTCGAAGAAATCAAGCCCCGGCGTCATGGGCACCGAACGGATATTGGCACCTGCAATGACCGCACCATAAATATGAATGGGGTAGCTGGGGTTAGGCACCAGCACGGTGTCGCCACGGTCGAGCGTGGCCAGCATCAGGTGTGCCAGGCCTTCTTTGGAACCAATGGTGACAATGGCTTCAGAGTCGGGGTCAATGCTGACGCCATAACGCCGGTCGTACCAGCCGGAAATGGCCCGGCGCAAACGCGGTATACCCTTGGAGACCGAGTAACCGTGGGTATCGGGGCGCGAGACAACTTCGACGAGTTTGTCGACGATGTGTTTGGGTGTGGAACCGTCGGGGTTCCCCATTGACATGTCGATGATGTCCTCGCCACGACGGCGCGCCGCCATCTTGAGCTCGCCAGTAATATTGAAAACATACGGCGGCAGACGCTCAATGCGAGGAAAATTCGTCATGGTAATTCCTTGGGGGATTTAAAAGGAGCTTGTAAGCGAAAATGGGCTGGCAAGCGAATAACCCCATAGTTTAAACGATAGCCCCGGCCATTAAAAGACGACCCGGCACTGAAGCTGTCTGTGATGGGCGCACGCCGCGATTGCGCTATGATCAGCCTTGTTATCTGGAGTTTTTACCGTGCAACTGCAAGCTGAATCGAACCCTGCCCTGAACACTGTTACTGCTTACGGCGAACACTATATTGAAATCAATGCCGTACGCTTTGATCATGCGGTGCATTTCAGCCCGGAAGGCGCCGTCAGGCGCTGGGCGGCAACCGGGATCAGCGACATCACCAGCCAGCAATTACGCGATATCGCGGGCGTGGCCCAAACATCGGTTTCTGCCCTTGACTTTCTGGACACGCCCGAAGGTCGCCCTGCAAAACCCGACGGCGCACCCGAGGTCATCTTGCTGGGCACCGGAAAACAGCAACATTTCTTGCCGGCGGCCATTACCCGCCCGCTTCTTGACATGGGTATCGGTGTTGAAGCCATGAGCACGCACGCTGCCGCCCGCACTTACAACATTTTGATGGCAGAGGGGCGCCGTGTCGTTGCCGCCCTGCTGCCACTGGAGTCAGCATGAGCGAAGTATCCATCGGCACAGCCGTTCCTGAATTCACAGCCCAGAGCACCACCGGTAATGTATCAAACGCCAGCCTTCAGGGGCAATGGACTGTGCTTTACTTTTACCCGAAAGACAGCACTCCGGGGTGCACCACCCAGGCACAGAATTTTCGTGACCGCATCAACGACTTCAAGGCCGCAGGTTGCCAGGTTATTGGCGTATCGCGCGATTCGATCAAATCGCACCAGAACTTTATTGGCAAGCAAGAACTGCCGTTCACGCTGATATCCGACCCCGACGAAACCTTGTGCTCACTGTTCGGCGTCATGAAACTGAAAAACATGTACGGTAAACAGGTCAGGGGCATCGAGCGCAGTACCTTTCTGATTAACCCGCAAGGCGTTGTCACACACGAATGGCGTGGTCTCAAGGTACCCGGCCATGTTGACCAGGTACTGCAAACCGTCACCGAAGCGGCTCGATAAGCCCCCGTAACCCAGCACACGCCCAGGAGCCTTTACTTTATGCCGCTACCCAAGTTGCCGACCCGTCCGGGAAGCCTCGTTACCGTTGACAAAACCCTTGATGCCTACAGCGCATCGCCTGACGAGCAGCCCGCCCCGCCGGCACCACCCACGGCGCGCAAGACAACACGTCGCAAAACCCGTACAACACCCGTCACCGTTGCTGACGATGGCGGCGCACAACGCCTGTCCGTGCCGGCAGCGGCTCAAGCCCCTGGTGCAGGGGCCGAGCTGATTACCGAGGCCGTTGCCGAAGCCGGTACCGGGGCCGTTGCAGCCACAAATGCCCGTGCCGCCACCCCGACGCCCGCCACAACAAAACCTGCGGCAGCGCCAAAATCCCGCAGCAAAAAGAAGCCCCGCCTGGACGTCGAAAAACGCAAGCTGTTCGTGCTTGATACCAACGTCTTGCTGCATGATCCCAGCTCGCTGTTCAAGTTCGAAGAGCACGACGTATTCCTTCCCATGCTTGTTCTGGAAGAGCTTGACCACCAGAAAAAAGGCATGTCGGAAGTGGCTCGAAATGCCCGTCAGGCCAGCCGCTTTCTTGACGGCCTGGTTGCGGCCGGCAAAGGTTCGGTACAGAGCCTTCACCTTGATGCCCTGGGCAACGAAGAGGCCCGCGGCGCGCTGCATTTCCAGACCACAGCCCTGCAGTCCGACCTGCCTATGTCACTGCCGGCCGGCAAGGCCGACAATGTCATTCTGGGTGTTGTGCATGCACTGCAGCAACAGCACGGCGACCGCGACGTGGTCATGGTCTCCAAAGACATCAACATGCGCCTCAAGGCGCTGGCCCTGGGCCTGCGCGCCGAAGACTACTACAACGACCATGTCATTGATGACTCCGACCTGCTTTACGAAGGCGTCATGCCGTTGCCTGACAACTTCTGGAACCAGCACGGCAAAGATGTTGAGTCATGGCAGCAAGGCGGCACCACGTATTACCGCATCAAGGGGCCGCTGTGCGCGCAACTGATTGTCAACGAGTTCGTATTCCTGGAAGGCGAATTGCCGCTGTACGCCCAGGTCAAGGAAGTTACCGGCAAAAGTGCCGTACTGGCTACCCTGCGCGACTACAGCCACGGCAAGAACAATGTCTGGGGCATCACTGCCAAGAACCGCGAACAGAACTTTGCCATGAACCTGCTGATGAACCCCGACTGCGATTTCGTTTCGCTGCTGGGGCAGGCCGGAACCGGCAAAACCCTGCTGGCGCTGGCGGCCGGCCTGACGCAAACCCTTGAAACGCGTCGTTACTCTGAAATCATCATCACCCGGGCCACCGTGCCTGTCGGCGATGAAATCGGGTTCCTGCCGGGCACCGAAGAAGAAAAAATGCTGCCCTGGATGGGAGCGCTGGAAGACAACCTGGAAGTTCTGCACCTGGGTTCTGGCAGCCCCGGATATGCCGCAGCCAACGGTACTGACAGCACCAAGAATGCCACCATGGAAATGATCCGTTCACGTATCAAGATCAAGTCCATGAGCTTCATGCGTGGCCGCACGTTCCTGAACAAATACCTGATCATCGACGAGGCCCAGAACCTGACGCCCAAGCAAATGAAAACACTGGTTACCCGGGCCGGCCCCGGCACCAAGATTGTTTGTTTGGGCAATATTGCGCAAATCGACACCCCTTACCTTACCGAAGGCAGCTCGGGGCTGACCTACGTAGTTGACCGCTTCAAAGGGTGGCCGCACTCGGGGCATATTACGTTGCAGCGTGGCGAACGCTCTCGACTGGCAGACTACGCCAGCGAAGCGCTGTAAATCGCCATGGCTGATTCCCATGCGGCCTCGCCAATCAAGCCGGTTGGCATCACCCTGGGTGATGCCGCAGGTATTGGCCCGGAAATCATTGCACGCCTTCTGGCCGAAGGGCCGCACTGGCCTGTCGTGGTCTACGCTGACCCCGGTGTGCTCGATCGCGCTATCCGGGCCCTGGGCCTGAACACTACGCTATCCATCAACAGCTACGCCGGTATTGACGACATTGCCTGGCCCTTGCCCAAAGGAACCGTTGCTGTTGTCAACCGTCACGCCGCCCTGCCCGACACCCTGCAACCGGGTGTTCTCAATGCCCATGCGGGGCGTGCGGCCTACGAATACGTTTGCCACGCCACCGATGACGCCCTGGCCGGCAAGCTGCGTGCCGTGGTTACCGCCCCCCTGAACAAGGCGGCCATGCAGCTGGCCGGTATTGACTACCCGGGGCACACCGAAATTCTGGCCGACCGTACGGGCACAGCCCATTTTGCAATGATGCTGGCGAACCAGGAACTGCGCGTTATCCTGGTCACGATCCATATCCCGCTGGCCAGCGTCAGCCACAGCCTGACCATCGACAAAGAACTGCAAACCATACGCCTGGCCCACATGGCATGCCGCCATGCCGGCATTGCCACCCCCCGGGTGGCCATTGCCGGGCTAAACCCCCACGCCGGCGAACACGGCAAGTTCGGCCACGAAGAAAGCAATATCATCGAACCGGCCATCGCGCTGGCACGCGCCGAAGGCATCAACGTTTCTGGCCCGTGGCCGGGCGACACCATTTTCATGCGTGCCCGCAAGGGTGAGTTCGACATTGTGGTGGCCCAATACCATGACCAGGGGCTGATTCCGGTCAAGTACCTGGGTGTTGACGAGGGGGTGAACGTGACGGTTGGCCTGCCCTTCATTCGCACCAGTGTTGACCATGGCACGGCCTTTGACATTGCCGGCAAGGGCATTGCCGACGCCGGTTCGCTGAAGGCTGCGTTCAATATGGCACTGGCCATGTCGGGGTCAGTGCCCGGTTGATTGCCCTCGGGTTCCCGCCACCGTCTACAACGGGCAACCCACGACAAGCGGCCTGACCGCGTCACCGTTCAAAACAGGTGGACCCTTTAGTGCTATTGCAGCCCCGATGTAAAGTTAAGGAAGCGTGTACTGGCCCCCTGGAAAGTCAGGCGCACAGAACCGATTGGCCCGTTACGCTGTTTGCCGATAATGATTTCGGCCGTGCCCTTGTCGGGCGAATCGGGGTTATACACTTCATCCCGATAAATGAACAAGATCAAATCAGCGTCCTGTTCGATGGCACCTGACTCGCGCAGGTCACTCATGACGGGGCGCTTGTTGGGGCGTTGCTCAAGGCTTCGGTTCAACTGCGACAAGGCAATCAGCGGGCAGTTCAGCTCTTTGGCAAGACCTTTCAGCGATCGGCTGATTTCCGAAATTTCAGTCGCCCGGTTTTCACCGGCCGAGTTGGCCGACATCAGCTGCATATAGTCGATGATAATCAACCCCAGTTGCCCGCACTGGCGTGCCAGGCGCCGCGCACGGGCCCGCACCTCCATTGAACTGAGCGCTGGAGTTTCATCAATGTAAATCTGGGCTTCCTGCACCTGCTGGACAGCATGCGTCAGGCGCGGCCAGTCTTCAGCGGTAAGTTTGCCGGTACGCATGCGATGCTGATCAAGCATGCCCACCGAACCCACCATACGCATGGCCAGCTGTACCGCCCCCATTTCCATGGAAAAAACAGCCACGGGCAAGCCCTGCTCAATGGCAACATGCTCACCGATGTTCATGGAAAACGACGTTTTACCCATCGAGGGTCGCCCTGCCACGATGATCAGGTCACCCGGCTGCAACCCTGACGTCATGCGATCAAGGTCATTGAAACCGGTTGGCACCCCGGTAATATCCGAGCCCCCCTCGCGGTGATACAGCTCGTCAATGCGTTCGACCACCTGGGTCAGCAAGGGCTGGATTTCCTGAAAACCGGTGGCACCGCGCGCACCTTCCTGGGCAATCTGGAACACCCTGGATTCAGCCTCATCAAGCAACTGACGGGCTTCCTTGCCTTGCGGATTAAAGGCCGCTGCGGCAATTTCATCAGCCACTGACACCAGCTTGCGCAGCATGGAACGTTCACGCACGATCTCGGCATAACGCCGGATGTTGGCGGCCGATGGCGTGTTGTGCGCCAAGGCATTGAGATAGGCCAACCCACCGACCTCTTCCCCCTTGCCTGCACTGGCCAGCGATTCGTACACTGTAACAACGTCGGCCGGACGTGCCAGACTGATCAGGCGCGTAATGTGCTGCCAGATGATTTTGTGATCGAAACGGTAAAAATCATCTTCGCCGACCACATCGGTAATGCGATCAAAAGCAGCGTTGTCGAGCAGCAAGCCACCCAGCACCGACTGTTCGGCCTCGATTGAGTGCGGGGGAACCCGCAAATAATCCAGCTGCTTGTCACCGGTTGGTTTTACGTTTTCCACGAAGGCAATCCAGAATGAAACAAAATAGAAAAAGCCGGCTTGCACCGGCTTTAAGGGGGGCCTGGTACTTCACATTGGAGTGAAATGTACCATGGCTGACGCAATGCTCTTTAACCGAAGTTAGACCATTTCGCCTTGTACGTTGACAGTGATTTCAACCACGACGTCAGCGTGCAGTGCAACCTGGGCAGGGAACTCGCCCACGGCCTTGATAGCACCGTCGGGAAGGCGAACCTGCGACTTGACGACCTGGAAACCACCGTCTTGCAGTGCGGCAGCAATGTCCATGGTGGTGACTGAACCGAACAAACGGCCGTCCACACCCGCTTTCTGGGACATCTTGAGCTGGTAACCAGCCAGTTTCTCGCCAGTGGCCTGCGCCGCTGCCAGGCGCTCGGCCTGCTGCTTTTCGAGTTCGGCACGACGTGCTTCGAATTCTTTCAGGGCAGCTTCAGTGGCGCGACGGGCGATTTTTTGGGGAATCAGGTAGTTACGGGCGAAGCCGTCGCGAACACGGACGACGTCACCGAGGTTACCCAGATTGCTGACTTTTTCGAGCAGAATAACTTGCATGACTTTAACCTCGGATTATTTGTGGTTGTCGGTGTAAGGCAACAACGCCAGAAAACGGGCACGCTTGACGGCTGTGTCGAGCTGACGCTGGTAGTGCGCCTTGGTGCCAGTGAGGCGGGCAGGAATGATCTTGCCGTTTTCCTGGATGAAATCGCGCAGGGTATCGAGATCTTTGTAGTCAACTTGCTCGACACCGGCAGCGGTGAAGCGGCAGAACTTGCGACGCTTGAACAGCGGGTTCTGCTGGTTGAACTTACGTTTTTCTTTGCCTTTTTTGAAGAAAGCCATAATGTGCCTCTTGTGTGCTTGAGCCTGTGGCCCAATCGGTATTAAGTATGCATCGGGCCAAATGCCCGTGCGAGAACTGAAACTACAACGCGGCTATACGGTAACAGGACCGTCGTCGGCGTAAAAACGCGATGCCTGCTGTATGTGCAACACCAGCTTGCTTGCCCCTTTTCGAACCGGAGCGAGAAAACCTTCGATGTTAAGCAAAGCCCCCAACGGGGTTTGCGCCATTAGCAGACCAATATCACCCATGGCAACCGCAGCGATGGAAAATTGCACACGGCGCATTGCACCGGCTTCCATGACTTCAGATTCGTGACCCAGAACCAGTTCAGTGACCGGAACCCCAGCCGGGGTATAACGCAGCGGCTTGATTTCAAGCACACTGGCGGTAGTGCGAAACTGGTTCAACACGCTGCCTGTGGATGACGCGGCTTTACTCGGCGCTGGCCGGTGCGTCGTTGCTGGACTTGCGTGCTTCTTCGCGTTCGACAGACTTCATCATGATGGAAGGTGCAGTTTCAGCTTTCTTGGTTTTGACAACCAGGTGACGCAAGACGGCGTCGTTGTAGCGGAACGAGTGCTCGAGCTCGTCGAGTGTGGTTTGATCGCACTCGATGTTCATGCACACATAGTGTGCCTTGACCAGTTTCTGGATCGGGTAAGCCAGCTGGCGACGGCCCCAGTCTTCAAGACGGTGCATTGTGCCCTTGTTACCGGTAACCAGGGCTTGATAGCGCTCGATCATGGCGGGCACTTGCTCGCTTTGATCGGGGTGCACAATAAACACTACTTCGTAGTGACGCATAGGTAGAACTCCTTGTGGATAGCTTTTGCAGCCTGCGATAAGCTGCAAAAGGGTCAGCCCGCAGGCAAAGTGCGAAAAGCACCCCTGCCCATCGAGCAAGAAACCGCTAATAATAGCACGAAGCTGTTTTGCCGGGCAACAATTGCCACCAGCATCACCGGGCCACGCACCTGACTGAAATGGCTTTCAGTTCAGGCACATGGCAGCAAAACGCTTAAAACAAGACGGGCAGACCCAAAGGCCTGCCCGTTGGCAAAACGTACCGCTGAAAAGTCACCCTTCAACCACAGCATAGGCCGAATGGTTGTGAATGGACTCAAAGTTTTCAGCTTCGACACGGAAACGCTGCAGCCCGTTTATGGCTTGTAATTGCACGGCCACATCGCGAACCAGATCTTCAACAAACTTGGGGTTTTCGTAGGCGCGCTCGGTAACAAACTTTTCGTCGCCACGCTTGAGCAACCCCCAAAGTTCACACGATGCCTGTTGCTCGACGCCCTGAATCAGTGCATTGACATCGATGGCATCGACGTTATCAAACACAGCCTCGACGGTGACGTGTGAACGCTGGTTGTGCGCACCGTACTGCGAGATAGCCTTGGAGCACGGACACAAGCTGGTCACAGGCACAAGAACAGTCAGTTCAAACAAGACATCATCGGCAGTGGCTGTGGCTTTCCATGAAACTTCGTAGTCCATGAGGCTGGATACCTGCGATACAGGGGCAACCTTTTCGATGAAGTACGGAAACCGGGCCCGGATGTCGCCTTTTTCAGCGTTCAAAAGCGGCAACATGTTCTGGGCCATTTCGCAAAACAGCGCCGGCGTCATGGGTGTTGTACGGTATTGCTCGAGCAATGCCACAAAACGCGACATGTGCGTACCCTTTTCGTGGGCAGGCAACGCAACGGTAAGTTCCCAGTCGGCCACGGTGGGCATGGACTGCCCGCCGGTCGAGCTGACCAGCATGGGGTGACGAACACCCCGAACCCCGACACGCTGGATCGGCATCCGGCGGGTGTCGGCCGAACTTTGAACATCGGGCATGACGGCAGCAGAATCAGTGATGGAGTTCATGATTTGACCTGTGTAAAACCGGACGACGCCGGGACAATAAACGATAATGGCTCTACGTTACCCTGACGCCGAAACGATGTCGAGCATAACCCCTGGATTAGACAGGTTTTTACGGGACAGCCCAATGACACGATTTTGTCCTGGACAAACTAGGGCAACAAAAAACGTTGTCTAATCGAATCAGCAATACCACGGGCGTCCAGACCCTGCTGCTGCAACAACCTGGCCTGATCGCCGTGATCTATGAATTCATCTGGCAAGCCCAACTGCAAGACAGGCGTTTGCCCCCCCTGACTGGCAATGTATTCAAGCACAGCACTGCCGGCACCACCCATGATGGCACCCTCTTCAAGCGTAACGATGGCATCGTGGCTGGCCACGATCTGGTTGACAAGATCGTGGTCAAGCGGCTTGACAAACCGCATGTCCGCCACCGTGGCGTCAAGTTCGCCGGCTGCCTCAAGGGCAGCAGGCACCAGCGTACCGAACCCCAGTATGGCAATACGCTTGCCCTGGCGCAAAACACGGCCCTTGCCGATTTCAACAGTATCCAGAGACGACGTGACTTCAGCGCCACACCCTGCGCCGCGCGGATAACGCACCGAGGCAGGACCGTTGTAGTGGTAACAGGCACTGAGCAAAAGCCGCGTTTCATTTTCGTCAGATGGCGTTGCAATGACCATGTTGGGAATGCAGCGCAAAAACGCAATGTCGTAATTACCGGCATGGGTGGCGCCATCGGCCCCCACCAGACCGGCACGATCAAGCGCGAAGGTGACATCAAGGTCTTGCAAGGCCACATCGTGAATCAGTTGGTCGTAACCTCGTTGCAAGAAGGTGGAATAAATTGCCACGACGGGTTTGAGCCCCTCGCAGGCCATACCGCCTGCAAACGTAACGGCATGCTGTTCGGCAATACCCACATCAAAGTAGCGCTCGGGGAACTGGCGATGAAACTCAAGCATACCGCTGCCCTCGCGCATGGCGGGGGTAACCGCGACCAGCCGATCATCGTGCCGGGCCATGTCGCACAGCCACTGACCAAACACCTGGGTAAACGTCTGGCGCGCCGGTGCGGTGGACTTTTGTATGCCAACAGACGGATCAAACTTTCCGGGCCCGTGATAAAGCACAGGGTCGGCTTCAGCCAGCTTGTAGCCCTGCCCTTTTTTTGTCACGACATGCAGGAACTGCAGGCCACCCAGCTGGCGCAGGTTTTGCAACGTAGGGACCAGCGCATCAAGGTCGTGACCATCGATAGGGCCAACGTAGTTAAAGCCAAGCTCTTCGAACAGTGTGGCCGGTGACACCAGCCCTTTGGCGTGACCTTCGACCCGCCGCGCCAGCTCGAGAACCGGCGGCATGTGCTGCAGTACCGCCTTGCCCATATTCTTGGCAGCAGCGTAAAACCTGCCTGACATGAGCCGTGCAAAATAGTGGTTCAGCGCACCCACCGGTGGAGAAATCGACATGTCATTGTCGTTCAGGATGACCAGTACGTTAACCCCGGGGGTGACCCCCGCATTGTTCAACGCCTCGAAAGCCATGCCAGCGGTCATGGCGCCGTCGCCGATAACCGCAATATGCTGACGTTTGGCATGCCCCAGATTGCGTGACGCCACTGCCATACCCAGCACAGCCGAAATCGACGTTGACGAATGGGCGGTACCAAACGCGTCATAAACGGATTCGGATCGTTTCGGAAAACCCGAAATACCACCGAACTGGCGCAAATGCGCCATTGCGTCTCGGCGTCCGGTAAGAATCTTGTGCGGGTACGACTGATGGCCGACGTCCCAGACAATGCGATCATCGGGTGTATTGAAAACATAATGCAGCGCAACTGCAAGTTCGACCGTACCCAGATTGGAAGACAAATGCCCCCCGGTGCGAGATACAGCATTCAGAATGAACGAACGCAACTGATCGGCGACATATCCGAGCGATCGTGCATCAAGGGCGCGCAAGTCGTCGGGCGAATTGATCTGTTCTAGAGAGGGAGTAGTCATACACATTGAACCTGTCGGCGCAAAGCGCCACTGAGGCCTATTTTAGTTGAGTAGCCAGGCACCAAAAGCACCATCAGTGATCACGACCCACAATGTAATCGGCAAGCTCACCCAGCCGGTGGCCGGCCGGGCCCAGAGGCAGCAACGCCGAATGCGCCTCTTTGCGCAAAGACTCCAGCAGCCCGCGCGCGCCATCGACGCCCAGCAATGACACATAGGTTGGCTTGTTGTTCTGGAGATCTTTGCCCGCGGTCTTGCCCAGCACCGCCGTGTCGGCAGTCACGTCAAGAATATCGTCGGCCACCTGAAAGGCAAGCCCCATCGCGCTGGCATAGCGCTCAAGCCCTTCACGGGTTGCCGAGCCCGCACCAACAACAATGCCACCCAGCAGCACACTGGCCTGCAGCATTGCGCCGGTTTTCATGCTGTGCATGACCTGAAGCTCAGCCTGACTAAGGGCCTGACCCACAGCCAGGCAATCGATTGCCTGGCCGCCGGCCATGCCCAGGCTACCCGCGGACCGCGCCAGCAATTCGACAGCCTGAATGACCAGTGCCGGCGCAACAGGCGTTTGAGCCAGCAGCTCGAAGGCCAACGGTTGCAAGGCATCACCAGCCAGCATGGCTGTTGCCTCGTCAAACTGCCGGTGTGTCGTGGGACGACCACGACGCAAATCATCATTGTCCATACACGGCAAGTCGTCGTGCACGAGCGAATAAGCGTGAATCAGTTCAACGGCTGCGCTGGCGTGATCGAGCGCTTTGGCCTGCGCGGATGACAGCGACTGCCCTGCCCCGGCCGAGGCCTCACCGGCCGCATAAACCAGCGCAGCACGCACCCGTTTGCCCCCGCCAAGCACCGAATAGCGCATGGCCTCGTGCAAACGCACAGGCTCAATGTCTGCTTCGGGCAAGAACTCGTCGAGTATGGTTTCAACATGTGCCGCGGTGCTCTTCAACCAATCGGGAAACGGCTGGATTGTGGTCGACATGCCGTTTACCCCTCGTGGTTAGCCAAGTCGTCAATTGGTTTGAGCAAATTGCCTTGCAACACCTTGACCTGCTCGTCGGCCGCATCAAGCAGACGCTGGCAAATTCGGGAGAGCTCGACACCGCGCTCGTAGGCTGCCAACGACTGTTCCAGCGGCAGCTCACCGCTTTCCATCCGGGCAACCAGCGCTTCGAGCTGGGCAAGGGCTGTTTCAAAGTCCTGGGGCAGCGCCGCAGACTCGTGCGGCTGTGCAGACCCTGATCGGGAGGCTGAATATTCGGCCATGACAATTTCCTGAATGTGAATTACTGCGATTGTACGAGATGCCGGGTCAAACAACGCTGACATCGCCGTAGGTCTTGTTTTTAAAGTAAAAGTTTCAGGTACAATGCGCGATTACTTTTCATCGGCCAGTCCGTTTTTTCTTCGCACCAGCCCAACCTTTCACCGGCTGGTAAGTAACCACGCGGGGGACAAATCATGACCGACATTGGTCGGGAAGCGCACTTCGCGCTGGCACAATCGCAGCTTTCGGTCGAAAGTTATTTCGACGACACGATCTTCGCTCGCGAAAAAGCCCGTATTTTCAACAATTCTGCCCTTTACGTCGGGCACGAGAAACTGGTTCCCGAAACGGGTGACTGGTACACGCTGGCGCACGAAAACGCCGGGCGGGCCCTGGTTCGCAACCCGAACGGGGTTGAACTGATTTCCAATGTGTGTCGCCACCGGCAAGCCATCATGCTGGGCTTCGATGCACTCGACCCGGCCGGGCCTGATACACAGCGCGGTAACTTGCGCGATACCGGCGGCAATATCGTTTGCCCGATCCATCGCTGGACCTACAGCAAAAATGGCGAGCTGCTGGGCGCACCACAGTTTCCAGAAACCCCCTGCATGAATTTGCAAAAATTCACGCTTAAAAACTGCCATGGTTTGCTGTTCGAAGGCCCGCGCGACCCGTCACACGATATGGCACCGCTGTTCAGCCGGCCCGAGTTCGACTTTGGCGACTACGTGCTTGACCACGTTGAAGTGCACCACTGCAATTACAACTGGAAAACCTTCATTGAAGTCTACCTTGAAGACTATCATGTGGGGCCGTTTCACCCGGGCCTGGGGCGTTTTGTGACCTGCGATGACCTGACCTGGGAATTTGCTGACTGGTACAGCCTGCAACGGGTGGGGGTACATAATGCCCTGGCTCAACCAGGTTCCGACACCTACAAACGCTGGCACGACCAGCTGCTGCAATTCCGCCGGGGCGAAACCCCCGACTTTGGCGCCGTTTGGGTCACCTACTTCCCCACCCACATGATCGAGCTGTACCCGCATGTGGTGGTGCTGTCCACCCTGCACCCGGTCAGCCCGCAAAAAACTGTCAATATCGTCGAGTTTTACTACCCCGAGGAAATTGCAGCCTTTGAACGCGATTTCGTCCAGGCCCAGCGTGCCGCCTACATGGAAACCGCAATTGAAGACGACGAAATTGCAGAGCGCATGGATGCCGGACGCAAGGCCCTGATGATGCGTGGCACCAACGAAGCCGGCCCGTATCAGTCACCCATGGAAGACGGCATGATGCATTTTCATGCCTGGTACCGTCGCCTGATGGACCACACCGGCTGACACCGAAACCCTACGCGCCCGTTGCCACCGGGCGTGCAGGGTCGGCGCACCACTCGCTCCACGACCCGGGATACAAGGCCGAGCCCGACAGGCCGGCCAATTCCATAGCGAACAAATTGTGGCACGCCGTAATACCTGAACCGCACTGGTGTACCACCTGCTGCGGGCGTGTTTCACCCAGCAAGGCCTCAAACGCGTCACGTAATTGCACGGCCGGAAGAAAACGGCCATCGGGCTGGCAGTTCAGTGCATTCGGGCGATTCAATGCGCCAGGAATATGCCCGGCCACCGGGTCCATGGGTTCAACTTCACCTCGAAAACGGTTTTCGGCCCGTGCGTCAACCACGACAAAACCTGGTTGGGCAATATTGGCCAGCACCTGGGCGGCATTCACAACCGGCATGGCAGGCAAACGACCCGCAAGCGAACCCGCAACGTCATTGGCTGGCGCTGGTGCGATGCAGTCGTCTGGGCGCACAAATGTCTTCTGCCCCCCACCTGCAGCGGGTGTCACACCCGCATCAGGCTGTGCCGAGACCACAGGCAGCCCCGAAGCCTTCCAGGCCGCCCAGCCACCATCAAGAACCGCAACGGCCTCGTGCCCCATCCAGCGCAACATCCACCACAGATGCGCTGCAAACGCCCCTGGCCCGCCATCGTAAATGACCACTTGCACACCAGGCGCAACACCGTGCATGGTCATCAGGGCTGCGAAATCGTCCAGGGCAGGCAACGGATGCCGGCCGTTGGTGCCGGTTTTGGGCGCACAAAGATCACGTTCGTGATCCAGAAAAACAGCGCCCGGCACGTGCTCGTTACACCAGGCGTTGAACCCGGCGTTATGGTCCAGCAAATCGTGGCGCACATCAAAAACAACACAGGCACTGTCACGCAACAGCGTATCGAGCGTTGCCGGGTCGATCAATAATCGGTACATATCCATTCTCCGTATCACGCCTTGGCTGTGGCACGACTGCGCCGGCTTTCGGTATACGTGCGCCAGGTTGACAACAAGCCTGCGGCAATCACCAGCGCCATGCCAAGCCAGGCCAGCACATCAGGGACCTCGTCCCAGAACACCACCCCAAGAATGGTTGCAAAAACGATGGTTGTGTACTGAAGGGCCGCCGTAAGCAACGCCTTGCCCGCACCAAATGCGCGAGTCATGGCCAACTGCCCGACCAGACCCGACAAGCCCAGACCGGCCGCTGCCAGCCAGGCCTGCCACGACAGGGCATGCCAGCCGTCAACCCAAAGGACGCCCAGGCTGGAGACACAGACACACAGCGAAAAAACAAGTACGGTACGCCATTCGGACTCGCCCGACTGTCCAAGCTGGCGAACCTGCATCATGGCGATGGCGCCCAGCATGCCGGCCCCAAGACCGGCCAGCGCGCCGACAAACTGGTCTTCGCCCAGGCTGGGCCGCAGAATACCCAGCACACCGACAAAGCCCAGGCCCACCGCCAACGCGCGCACATAATCACCGCGTGCCCCGCCCCACAGCAGCATGTAGCCGGTGATGAACAAGGGCGAGGTGTAATTGAGACTGATCGCCGTTGGCAGCGGCAAATTTGAAAGCGCGTAAAACCCCAGCCACATGGAGGCAACACCCGACACATTGCGCCAGAGATGCTTTTTCGGGTGTTCAGGGATAATGCGACGATGGGTGAAAATGGCCCAGCCCAGCAGTAACAGCACCGACGGAACACCGCGAAACAGGATTATTTGCGCCAGCGGCACGCCAAAGCTGGCGGCCAGTTTAATGCACGCGCCCATGATGGCAAACATGGCGCACGCCAGAATCATCCATAACGACTGCATAATGGCGCGGTATAGTTCCGATAAAACATCAAAGGCGATACTATACTGCCGCTTGGAATATTTTATTTTTCAGCAAAATGTCAGTATTTACAATGCCAGCTCACAGCCCTGCCTGCAGCGCCGGGCTCTGCTGGTATTGACCGATGCCCGTCAAGCGCTTGCGCTCTGCCGGGATTTTGCGCCTGCTCCCTTTAATTTCGGGAACCGGCCCCCATTTACCCAGTCTGAAACGATTCCCCCTACTTGCAGGATGATCCTTACATGAAACGCGTTTTTTTGTTCTTGCTGACCAATATTGCGGTCATGGTTGTTTTAAGCATCACCATGAACGTGCTGGGTGTTGGCCGCTTCCTTACTACGCAAGGTCTTGATCTGACCCAGTTGCTGATTTTTTCTGCGCTGGTCGGTTTTACCGGGTCGTTCATTTCACTGCTGATGAGCAAATGGATGGCCAAGCAAAGTACCGGAGCCCGGGTCATCAACCCCCAGGCACCCGCCAATGCGCGCGAAGCCTGGCTGGTTGACACTGTTCACCAGTTGGCAGACCGGGCCGGTATCGGTCACCCCGAAGTGGCCATATACGATGGCCCGCCCAACGCCTTTGCAACCGGGGCCTTCAAGAATGACGCACTGGTCGCCGTATCAACGGGCCTGCTGCAAAGCATGACCGAAGAAGAGGTCGCGGCGGTACTGGGCCATGAAGTGGCCCACGTGGCCAATGGCGACATGATCACCCTGACCCTGATTCAGGGTGTGGTCAACACCTTTGTGGTGTTCCTGGCACGCGTTGTCGGGTATTTTGTTGACCGTGTCGTTCTGAAAAACGAACGCGATGTGGGTATCGGCTATTACGGCACCGTGATTGTGTGCGAAATCGTTTTCGGCCTGCTGGCCTCGATTATTGTGGCCTGGTTCTCGCGACAGCGCGAATACCGCGCCGATGCCGGAGCCGCCAAACTGATGGGAGCCCGTGAACCCATGGTTCGTGCGCTGGCCCGACTGGGCGGCCTTGAGCCCGGCGAATTGCCCAAGTCATTCGAGGCATCGGGCATTTCGGGTGGCGCAGGTATTGCGGCGCTGTTTTCAACCCACCCCCCTATCGAAGACCGTATCCGCGCCCTGCGCAATGCCCAGACACTGTAATTCGCTGATTCGGCACACCAGAATCTGGCCCGATCAGTTCCGGAACCGGCCCTGATTTACCGACAGATTGGCCCCATGCAATTCGGGGTTTGCTCTGGCCGAATCCACGCTGTAAAACGCCCGACACAAAGCCGCTTTGCCTCACGGCAAAGCGGCTTTTTCATGCCAGGAAACACCCTGGAATGAAAGCCAGCTATGATCCTAAATGGTTCGCAAACCAGTCAAGCGTGCGTCGCCACGCGTCTTTGGCATCGGCTTCGTTGTAACTGGCACGATAATCGGAATAGAACGCATGGTTTGAATCGGGATACACCACGATTTCAGACGCGCGTGCATTGGCGTTGCCTTGCGCCAGAGCTTCTTGCATCTGCCTGACCCCTTCCAGCGGAATACTGGCGTCCAGGCCACCATAAAGGCCCAGAACCGGAGCCTTCAGGCTGTTGGTTACATCTATCGGGTTACGGGTCTGCAGCGGCCCATGGCCCACCAGCAGCTTACCGTACCAGGCGGCACCTGCACGCACCTGCGGGTTGTGGTCGGCATACATCCAGGTAATACGCCCGCCCCAGCAAAAGCCGGTAACGGCCAGACGTGCGGAGTCGGCGCCCTGCGCTTTGGCCCAGGCCACACTGGCGTCAAGATCGGCCATAACCTGATCATCGGGGGCCTTCGAGACAATTTCCTTGATGAGCGTGGGCACGTCGGTGTACTGACTGCAATCACCCTGGCGTTCCAGCAAATTGACGGCAACGGCAAAGTAACCTGCTTTGGCAAAACGACGGCAGACATCACGAACATGTTCATGCAGACCAAAGATTTCCTGGATGACCAGAACCACCGGACGATTCGTTTGCTCCTCTGGAGCGGCATAATAGGCCGTAATCGTGCCGTCAAATGTTGGCAACTGGAATTCGCCATGGGCCAGACCCGTGGCATCGGTATGAATCGTTGTCGGCGCTGCGCCGGTAATGGGTGAAAAAGACATGTTTCCTCCGGTTAAATAACCTTGGCGTGGCCACTGAAAGCCCGCGTGCATACTGAAAATTGACGGGTGTGCCAGCCTTGCTGTGCACGCCATAGCGATTAATGAGCCTGTTCCCAGTTCGGGCCAACCCCTACTTCGGCGACCAGGGGCACGGCCAGTTCGGCCACATTACACATCAGGCCCGGCAACCGGGCCACCAACAGGTCGACTTCAGCATCCGGCACTTCAAACACCAGTTCATCGTGCACTTGCATGACCATGCGCGTGCTTAATTTTTCGTGCTCGAGCCAGTGCTGCACAGCCACCATGGCCATCTTGATCAGGTCGGCCGCCGTACCCTGCATGGGCGCGTTGATGGCTGCCCGTTCAGCGCCAGCACGACGAGGCCCTTTGGAACCCTTGATGTCAGGCAACCACAAGCGACGACCGAATACGGTTTCGACATAGCCCTGCTCATTGGCCCTGACCCGGGTCTCTTCCATGTAGCGCGCCACCCCGGGGTAACGGGCAAAATACCGGTCAATGTACGACCTTGCAGCGTCACGCGTAATGCCGAGCGCGCTGGCCAGACCAAATTCCCCCATGCCATAGATCAGGCCGAAATTGATCGCTTTGGCTGACCGCCGCTGCTCGGACGTGACAGCGTCCAGTTCAACCCCGAAAATTTCTGCGGCAGTTGCCCGGTGAATATCCTGCCCCTGCGCAAACGCCTTCTGCATGCCCGCATCACCCGACACATGGGCCATGACACGCAACTCGATTTGCGAGTAATCGGCCGATACAATCTTGCCTTCGGGTGCCACAAACGCCGTACGCACGCGGCGCCCTTCTGCAGTACGCACCGGAATATTCTGCAGATTCGGATCGGACGACGCCAGCCGGCCGGTAATGACCGCCGCCTGCGAATAACGGGTATGTACCCGGCCGGTTGACGGGTTGATCATTTTGGGCAACTTGTCGGTGTATGTGGACTTCAGCTTCGCCAGGCCACGGTACTCAAGCAGCACTTGCGGCAACGGGTAATCTTGCGCCAGTTTCGTCAACACATCTTCATCGGTTGACGGTGCACCTCCGGCTGTCTTGCGCACCACCGGCAGTTGCATGCGTTCAAACAGTATTTCGCCCAGCTGTTTGGGGGAATTGAGATTGAACGGCTGGCCGGCCAGCTCATAGGCACGCGACTCAAGCGCATGCAGCTGCTGGCCCAGCTCGTGGCTTTGGCGCGCCAGCACCTGCGCGTCAATCATGACGCCGTTGCGCTCAATGGTGGTCAGCACATCAGAAACCTGCACTTCAAGGCGGTATACCGTGTCAAGCTTTTCATCTGCAGCAACCTTGGGCCGCAAGACACTGTGCAACTGCCACGTAAAGTCAGCGTCCTCGCAACCATAGAACGCGGCCTTTTCAACCTCGACTTCGTCAAACCCGATTTGCTTGGCCCCCTTGCCGCACAAGGACTCGTAGCTGACGCCGCTGCGCCCCAGCCATCGCTCGCCCAGCTCTTGCAGGTTGACGCGCCGGTGCGACTCAAGCACATAGGCCTGCAGCATGGTGTCTTCGGTAATGCCTGCCACCCTGATGCCGTGATTCATGAAGACATGGGCATCATATTTGGCATTGTGGAACAGCTTGGCTGCCGTGGCATCTTCCAGCCAGGGGCGCAAGCGCTCAAGCACCTCATCACGCGGTAATTGCGCAACGTTATCAGGACCCCGATGCGCTACCGGTATGTAGCAGGCCTGCCCGGCCTTCACCGAGAACGACACCCCGACCAGCCGGGCCTGCATCGGGTCAAGTGCGGTTGTTTCGGTATCAACGGCCACCAGTTCTGCCCCCTGGATGCGTTCAAGCCATTGCTCAAACTGCGACCACTCAAGAATGGTGTCATACTCAACTTCGGCCGGAGGCGCGGGCGGCTCTGCGGCAACCCGACTGTCTTGCTCGGGTACGCGTTCGTTGTCACCTGAAAGCTCGCGCAGCCATGTCCGGAAGCCATATTCGTCATACAGTTTGATGAGGGTTCCACGATCAACCGGGCGTGGTCTGAGATCAGACAGGTCATCGGCAAGAAACGGAATTTCGCAATCAAGCTTGATGGTGACCAGCTGACGGGTCATGTCAAAATCAGGAATGGCTTCGCGCAGGTTTTGCCCGGCCACCCCTTTGATCTTGTCGGCGTTGCGTACCAGCTCATCAAGAGAACCGTATTCATTCAGCCACTTGGCCGCCGTTTTGGGCCCGACTTTTTTAACCCCGGGGATATTGTCGACGGTATCGCCCGTCAGCATCAGGAAATCAATGATCTGGTCAGGCCGGACACCGAATTTCTCAATAACGCCTGCCACATCCTGACGCCCGCCGTTCATGGTGTTGACCAGTTCGACATGCTCATTTACCAATTGCGCCAGATCTTTATCGCCTGTAGAAATGATGGTGTGAATACCGTCACGCCCGGCGCGTCGGGCCAGGGTGCCAATGATGTCGTCCGCCTCGACACCCGACACCGACAGCACTGGCCAGCCCAAAGCGGCAACAGCCTGATGTATCGGTTCGATCTGGGCCGCGAGGTCTTCGGGCATGGATGGCCGATGGCCCTTGTAGTCGGGAAAAATATCGTCGCGAAAGGTTCCCCCTTTTGCATCGAACACGCAAGCCAGATAATCAGCGTTATATTCCAGAGGCAGACGGCGCAACATTGATATGACACCATACAAGGCTCCGGTAGGCTGACCTTTGGCATTACGCAAATCGGGCAGTGCGTGAAACGCCCTGTACAGGTAACTGGAACCATCAACGAGCAACAAGGTTTTTTTCATGAGTCGCAATAAAGTAATTCGTACGCCGGTAGCCCGGCAGATCCCCGTGATTATGTCAGAGATGCAGGCTGCTGCCGATGCGCTGCAAGAGATCGGATGGGGCGTAAGCGTTTTTGGCAGTGCCCGTATTAAACCAGAATCACCGTGGTACGCCCTGGCCCAGGCCGTTGGCCAGCGTCTGGCCCAGGCAGGGCTGCCTGTCATTGCCGGTGGCGGGCCGGGCATCATGGAAGCGGCCAATAAAGGGGCTTTCAATGCGGGGGGCCGAAGCATTGGCCTGAACATCAAGCTGCCGCACGAAACCAAAAACAATGTGTTCCAGACCCACAGCCTTGAATTTGAGTATTTCTATTCGCGCAAGGCCACGTTTTTCATGCACAGTGCGGCCTACATTGCCCTGCCCGGCGGCTTCGGCACACTTGATGAATTGTTTGAAGTACTGACCCTGATCCAGACCGGCAAGGTGCCTGCCGCTCCGGTCATCCTGATGGGCACGACCTACTGGTCTGGCCTGATCGACTGGATCAAGGCCGAGCTGGAAACACACCGGCTGATTGGGCCGGACGACATCGCCCTGATGACACTTACCGACGACGTCGACGACGCCATGCGCTGCGTTGAAGCATTCATCAGCGACACGGCCGAAGAACTGGGCTACGAAGCCATCATTCCGGAATAAGTCGCTGCGTTAACTGGCCAGACGCAGGGCAAACGGCTTGAAAAGCACAGATACAACCCTGCTGATACAAACAGACCCCGCTGCCGAAACGGCAAACGGGGTCTGTTTTAAAGCGGCAGCCCAGATGTCAACCAGAGCTGCCTTGCGCGGTTTGTCTGGACGGGGTCAGACTGCGCCTTCACGCGACATGCGGCGACGCTCGTGCTCTTGCAAGTAACGCTTGCGCAGGCGAATCGATTTCGGCGTAACTTCAACCAGTTCGTCATCCGCAATGAACTCGACAGCATATTCAAGCGTAAGCTTGATGGGGGTTACCAGATCGATGTGCTCATCTTTGCTGGTTGTGCGGATATTTGTCAGTTTCTTTTCTTTGGTAGGGTTAACCACCAGGTCATTGTCACGGCTGTGAATACCGATGATCATGCCTTCATAAAGGGGCTCGCCCGCGCTGACAAACATGCGACCACGGTCTTGCAGTTTCCACAGGGCGTAGGCCACGGCATTACCGTCATCCTGGCTGATCAACACCCCATTACGACGCTCACCGACACCGCCTTCGCGCATGGGGGCGTAGTCATCAAAAATGTGGCTCATCAAGCCCGTGCCACGGGTCAGGGTCATGAACTCGCCCTGGAAGCCAATCAGGCCACGCGCCGGAATACGGTATTCAAGTCGGGTACGGCCACGACCATCCGACTG